>Ga0137407_10000060_pt1 | contig 93730 bp, 87 predicted proteins | sample CZOMad2_2_16fung_FD_108410 | JGI IMG/M metagenome (GOLD analysis project Ga0137407, IMG submission 108410) | Vadose zone soil fungal communities from Angelo Coast Range Reserve, California, USA - CZOMad2_2_16fungal (Illumina Assembly) | ecosystem: Environmental > Terrestrial > Soil > Vadose... | reverse complement strand
ATCACCGCCTAGACTGGTCCAGGGCGGCAAGCTCAAAAGTCAATGCTCCAGCTTCGGCCCGACTTTCCATCAAGCGCACCATCGGCCCTTGCAAACACTATTTTGCGCCGGAAAGTAGCTAGTAGAACAAATACTTTCTCCACTTCGTATCCGACCTGCCAATCATGCGCATGATGTGTCGGCTGGTGTGGAGAGTAAACGGGCGCGGCTCTTTGAACAGCTTCATGTCGGTCTCAACCAGCATGTGGTTGCCCTTCCTGCGGTTGCAGGGATGGCAGCAGGCCACCAGGTTTTCCCAGGTAGACAGTCCACCGCGCGAGCGCGGGATCACGTGGTCCAGCGTGAGGTCGCTGGAAGACAGGACCACGCCGCAGTACTGGCAGGTGTTGCGGTCGCGTAAAAGAATGTTCTTGCGGGACAAGGCGCGGGTCTGGTGCGGGATGCGACGATATTCCAACAGTCGGATCACAGAAGGCACACGCATGGCCAGACGCGCCGCATGCAGGTAGTGCGCGTTCTCTTCTTCCGGCATGGCCAGTCCCTTGAGCACCAGAACAATGGCGCGGCGCGCGGCACAGATGTTGATAGGCTCATAAGAAGCATTCAACACCAGCACCGGAGTCTGCATTACCAGGCTCTTGCGCGGCTTCGGCGGGTCCTTGGGAGGCTCGCCGTGATGGCGTTTGTTTCGTCTGTCCCGTTCATGCATGGCCCTGTGTTCCTCCGAAATGAACGCTGGCCGCTGTGGCCAAAACGCTCTCCACATCCTTGGTGGCCCGGGCTACCGTGGCCACAAAAACCTGTTCCGCTCCAGCACGACGCAGTACGCGCGCGCATTCGTTCGCCGTGGTCCCCGTGGTCATGACGTCGTCGATGATCAGGAGGTTGCGGCCCTTGATCCTTGCGCGATCGGACACCGCAAAAGCCCCGCGCAGGTTGGCCCGGCGTTGATGGCGCGTAAGCCCGGTCTGCGAGGTCGTCTCGCGCGTCCTGATCAGCGAAGCGGTATCCAATTGGATGCTGTCGGACGGCTGAGTGTTCAAAAAAGCTCGCGCTATGGCTTCCGCCTGGTTGAACCCGCGCGCCCGGCGTTTTGCCGGCGACAGAGGCACCGGAACCACCACCAGCGTTTCCGGCAATTGCATGCCGCTTACGGGCTGGCTTAGCAATCTGCCCAGCAACGGCCCGGCAGACTGTACTCGCTGGTACTTGAAGATGTGAATCAGGTCGCGGAGCACGCCTTCATAGGCCCCGTAAGCCACGGCCCGGCGGAACTCTGGCTCAGCGCGACGGCACAATCCGCACAGCGGAACAGCTTCATTTTCAAGATGCTGGCTGAAAAGCTTTTCGCCGCACACGCGGCATAGCAAGCCCTTCAGAGGGACAATTTGCTGCAAACATGGACCGCAAACGGGAAGATTAGTGATCTTTATTAATGGAGAATGGCAAATGCGGCAGTCCGAGGGAAACAGGACACAGAACAAGCCTTCAGCCGCGAACTTAAGCGCCCTTTGAGCCCGGCCTAGGTCAGGACTACTGAAGACGACCCTCCTCTGAACTCCGGTAGGAAGTGTTCTCTCTAGTAAGTATAGCCACGTTATTGGCGGCGCGCAATTGAAGAGAATGTTAAAAGATCGGGGGATCGGGGGATCGCCGGGATCTGGTGATCGCCGACATTGCCGGGATCGGAGTATGGACCTAAGCAGCTCCGCGCTAACATTATAAGATGCCAGTGCGGGCGTTCCGGGCTGGCCGACTTGTCAGTTGCAGGCCGACACGTGGCTTCCAGCGGATCACCCGATGGCGGCGATCTCCCGATCCTCCGATTTGTAATGCCGTCAACAATGTGCTAACTTTCGTCGATTTCATCAGCGGGTCAAGAGAGGGAGAAAACTATGGCCGAAGCCGAACCAGCGAAAGTTGCGGAGCCCAAATTTCAACCGTACGTGCCGGCGGAAGAGGTGCGGCCGGAATTCACATTCCGCGCTGTCCTTTTCGGTGGATTGTTCGGGATCTTGTTCGGCGCAGTCACGGTGTATGTCGGCTTGCGTGCTGGCCTGACGGTCGCAGCCTCCATTCCTATCGCGGTTTTGTCCATTAGCATTCTGCGCGCTTTGGGTAAGGCCAGCATTTTGGAGAACAATATCGTCCAGACCGCCGGATCCGCCGGTGAATCAGTCGCGGGCGGCGTCATCTTTACTTTGCCTGCGTTGATCTTCCTTGGGTTTCCGCTGGAGCAGTCGCGAATTTTTCTGCTGGCTCTGATCGGCGGATGCCTGGGTGTTTGCTTCATGATTCCGCTGCGCCGCCAGTTGATCGTCAAAGAGCATGGCAACCTTCTTTATCCTGAAGGCACGGCCTGCGCCGACGTGCTTATTGCCGGCGACAAAGGCGGCTCCTTCGCCAGCCGCGTGTTTGCCGGACTTGGCCTGGGTGGGCTCTATACGTTCTTCGCCAATGGAAGCCTCCTCTCTGCATGGCCGGGTACTCCCACATACAACCCCAAGTGGTTTCCGGGATCTTCAATTCGTGCTGACGTGACTTCTGAGTATCTGGGCGTAGGCTACATCATTGGACCGCGAATCGCGGGCGTACTGTTCGCCGGCGGCGTGTTTGCCTGGATGGTGGTGATGCCGGCCATCAAGTTCTTCGGTTCACATGCAACCGGTCCTATCTATCCCAGCACGGTTCCCATTGCCGACATGACTCCGGATTTGCTCTGGGCGCGTTACATCCGTCCGATGGGTGCGGGAGCGGTGGCTGCCTCCGGGTTGATCACGCTGATGAAGACCATGCCCACGATCATCGCGGCGCTGCGCGCAGGAGCCAAGGACCTTGCGGCAGGTGCGGAAGGAGTGGCGGGACAACGTCGCACGGAACGCGATCTCAGCCTGAAGTGGGCGCTGCTCGGCGCCGGCGTGCTGATGGTGATGATGTGGATCATGCTCACGTTCCCCAAGGTCTTCCTGATGAACCCGCTCCAGCACGCGGAGACTTCGGCTCTGAATAATGTGTTCGCAGCCGTGCTGGTGATCATCTTCGGATTCTTGTTCGTCACGGTCTCCTCGCGTATCACCGGGCTGATTGGTACGTCATCTAACCCGATCTCCGGCATGGCGATTGCCACGCTCATGGCCACCTGTGCGATGTTCCTGGTGATGGGATGGACGGCCACGGCATTCTCTGTACTGGCAGTCAGTATTGGCGGTGTGGTGTGCATCGCTTCCGCCAACGCCGGCAATACTTCGCAGGACTTGAAAACCGGGTTCCTGGTCGGCGCCACGCCCAGCAAGCAGCAGTTGGCGCTGATTGTCGGCGTTATCGTCTCGGTGCTTTCCATCGGCCTCACGCTGACGGGGATGGACAGGACCCTGGAAGAGTTCCAGCCGGCAAGCATTGCCATTGACGTGAACAATTTGCCGCCAGGAGTTTCTCTGGACTCCGGCAAATTTGATCGCCAGAGTGTTCCGTTGACCGATGCTGACGGCAAACTAATGGGCAAAGAACAATCCGTCCAGGGCATGGTGGTATTAAATGCTCTCAACTCCGCGGTGGTCCCGGACGGCAGCTATTTCTATAATCCTCAGGCAGGCAAGATCGAACTCCAGTGGGTGCATGGCATCGGCAGTCGCCGGGCCGCCGCGCCGCAGGCCCGCTTGATGGCCACCGTGATCAACGGCATCCTTACCCGCAAACTGCCGTGGGGACTGATCCTGCTGGGCGTCTTTCTAGTGACAGCGGTGGAGATTCTAGGCATCCGCTCGCTTTCCTTTGCCGTGGGCTTCTACATTCCAATCTCGACCACGTTGGCGATCTTTTGTGGAGGGATGATGCGCTGGCTGGTGGATAAAGCTGCCCAGCGTGCCGGCCATAAAGCTGAAGACAGCGAAGTTAGCCCGGGCTCGCTCTATGCCAGCGGACTTATCGCGGCAGGCGGAGTGGTGGGCCTGACCGGAATCGGCCTGAAGTACATGGAAATCAAAAAGTGGCTTCCTGACCAGGTCATATCCATCAGCAAGAGAGTGCCCTTCCTGGGTAGCGCCGACTGGTTGTCCGTGGTGATGTTCGCCGTGTTGTGCTTCTCGCTCTATTACTTTGCGCGGAAGCCGTTGGAAGGGGAAAAGAGCTAGTTCCACCGCAACGGGCGCGAAGATCGCAAAGCAGTTACAAAACTTTGCGCTCTTTGCGTCCTTTGCGGTAGAAGCTCTTCCTCTGTCTCTATCAAAGTATCGTTCCCCGCAGAATGAACATCGCCACGGTAAAGTAGATCACCAATCCCGTAACGTCCACCAGCGTGGCCACAAACGGAGCCGAACTGGTAGCGGGATCGAAACCCAGCCGCCGTAGAATGAACGGCAGCATGGAGCCGGCGAGCGTGCCGAAGGTGACTACACCGATCAAACTCACCCATACGGTGATCGCCACCAGCCAGTAGTGAGGACCGTAGTCGGTGAGGTGCAGACGCTCCCACAAGACGATCCGGACAAAGCCAATGGAGCCGAGCAGCGCGCCCAGTAGGACGCCGGAGAAGAGCTCGCGCCGGAACACTTTGAACCAATCTCTCAGCCGCAACTCACGCAGGGCCAGCGCGCGGATGATGAGCGACGAAGCCTGTGAGCCGGAATTTCCGCCGCTGCTGATAATCAACGGCACAAACAGGGCCAGCACCACGGCTTTGGAAATCTCGACTTCAAAATAGCTCATGGCGGTGGCCGTGAGCATCTCTCCAAGAAAGAGCGCGGAGAGCCATCCGCCGCGTTTGCGGACCAGGGTCCAGTTGCTGACTTGTGTGTAGGGTGCATCCAGGGATTCACTGCCGCCCATCCGCTGCATCTCTTCGGTGTTGCGTGCCTCGGCCACGTCCAGGACATCGTCGATGGTGATGATTCCCAGCATTTTTCCGGTGTCGTCGGTCACCGGTAGCGCTATGCGGTCGTATTTAGCAAACATCTGCAACACTTCTTCGCGGCCATCGGTGGCCTTGACGCAAGTCAATGGCGGATCTTGGATTTCCAGTATCGGTGTGGAGGGATCGGCCAGCACCAGCGAGCCCAGTCGGAGATCTTCCACAAGTTTGCCCGCTTCATCCACGATGTAAACCACGTTCAGTGTCTCTTTACCTCGTCCGGTCTTGCGGATATGTTCCAGGGCCTGCGCGGCGGTCATCGTGGAACTCAGGGCAACGTATTCCGGCGTCATGTATCGGCCGGCGCTGTTCTCCGGATATCCCAGAAGCAGCCGCGCGCTTTTTAATTCCTCGGGGGAAAGCGATTCCAGCAGGCGTCGCGTGACCTCAGCCGGCAACTCCTCCAGCAGCCGCACGCGGTCGTCCGGGGCCATGGCGTCGATGATCCCCAGCATGTCGTTGCTGGCCAAAGAACGGATTAGCTCTTCCTGGGCATCCAGCGGCAGATAAGGAAAGACCTCGCTCGCCTGGTCCTTGGGAAGAATGCGGAAGATGACGGCCTCTTCCTCCGGCGGAAGTTCAATGATCATGTCGGCCACATCTGAGAAATGAATCTCAGAAAGCTCCTGCCGCAAGCGGTCATAGTTTTGCGCGCGGATGAGTTCCCGTATGGATTCGAGCGGGGTCGCGGTTTGCGTCATCTGTTCATTGTAGCCGTAGAGTTTCCAGAGACCGCACAATCTCCACCGACCATCTCAACGAGCGGTCAAAGTTAGACGCCACCATGCTGTTGCAAGCGGTACGGACATTCGACAAGAGATGCAGAAGGCTTTACTGCGGATGAACTCGATCTTGCTTCGAGCCAGCCCGTTCTTTTTGAGATCTTCTCCGTGCCTCCGTGTCTCCGTGGTGAATCTTGGCTTTCCCCCTATAATTCTATGAATGTCCGTTACTGACAACATTGCCGCCATTCGTGAGCGCATCGCCCGCGCCGTTGCGCGCGCGGGTCGCACCCCAGACTCGATCACGCTGATGGCTGTGAGCAAGACGGTTGAACCAGAGCGGATTCGTCAGGCGTATGCGGCGGGACTGCGCGTGTTCGGTGAGAATCGCGTGCAGGAGTTCACGGAGAAGAGCGCTGCGCTCATTGATCTGAAAGATGCCGAGTGGCATTTGATCGGGCACCTGCAAAGCAACAAAGCCAAGAAAGCCGCCGAGCTTTTCCAAGCCGTTGATTCCGTAGATTCACTGCGCTTGGCGGAAAAGCTCAATCAGGCAGCTCAGGAAACGGGCAAACGGCTCTCCGTGCTGATTGAGATCAAGGTTGGCTACGAAGAAAGCAAGGCCGGCCTGCCGAGTGACTCGGTCGAATTGAATGACCTGCTCCGTGCCGCGCCGCAGCTCGATCACCTGCAAATTCGCGGGCTGATGACCGTGCCTCCGTTCACGGAAGACCCAGGGGGCGCGCGTCCCTATTTCAAGAGGCTGCGGGAACTGCGGGATTCGATCGCCGCACGCAACCTGCCCCGCATCCAGATGGACGCACTCTCCATGGGCATGTCGCATGATTTTGAAGTGGCAATCGAAGAAGGCTCAACCTACGTGCGCGTGGGCACGGCAGTTTTCGGCGAAAGGGCCAAACCCGGCGCATGATCCCGGTTCAAGAAACCGCCAAGGGGACAACGTTCGCGGTGAAAGTCCACCCGCGCGCCCGCAAGAATGCCATCACCGGGACCGTGGGCGATGCGGTGAAACTCGCTCTGACCGCGCCGCCGGTCGACGGCAAAGCCAACCAGGCAGTGATTGAATTTTTTTCTGATTTGTTTGATATTCCCCGTTCCTCGGTTACCATAGCCAGCGGCGAAACGAACCGTTTAAAAGTTGTGCGAGTCAGCGGGATCAGCGCGGAGAACGTCCGGCAGCGCCTTGCAGCACATACGGAGTGACGAAGGAGAAATACTTTGTCCTTTTCTGAGCGTTTGCAGCAGATAAAAACAGGCTTTGAACGGCCTTTCTGGGTCGCCAATGGCACCGAAATCTTCGAACGGCTTTCCTATTACGCGGCGTTCGCCTCTCTGCCGCGCTACTTGCATGAAGGGTTGCAGCTCACTACCGTGCAGTCGACAACGTTAGCTGGCATGTTCGGCGGAGCGGTATGGCTCCTGGCACCATTCGGCGGCACAACGGCCGATCGTCTTGGGTTCAGGCGCGCTCTCTCCGTGGCTTTCCTCATCTTGAGCATTTCCTATTTCTTACTAGGATCGTTCAATGCTCCATGGCTCGGCCCTTTGCGCAATCATATGCCGCTATGGTTGTTGGCGGCACTGATATTGCTGCTTCCCGCATTCGGGATCGCCATGGTCAAGCCAGCCGTGGTCGGTACCACAGCTCGTGCCTCCAAGGAGAATGTCCGTTCCATCGGCTACTCCATCTACTACACCATGGTGAACATTGGCGGAGCTGCCGGACCTTACGTCGCTTCCTGGGTGCATGAGCGCATGGCCGTGGAGAATGTGTTTCGCGTAGCAGCTGCAAGTGTCTTTCTGATGTTCTTTGCCGTGCTATTGTTTTTTCGGGAACCAAAACGCTCCGATGAGGTGCAGGCAACCAGCCTGAGTCAGGTGGCAAGGAACTTTTGGACGGTCATCTCTAACCCTCGATTCATGCTGTTTCTTCTGATTTTTTCTGGTTACTGGATCGTTTATTGGCAGGAGTTCATCATTCTGCCGCTGTACGTCCATGACTACATCAATCCCAAGACTGATACGGAGATAATGCTGATGACGGGGCCCATCCTGGTGATCGCACTCACCATGGTGATGAGCATCGCCATGCATAAGATGGCGGCATTTCGTGCAGTCACACTGGGCACTCTCATCTCAGCTGTGGCCTGGATCTGCCTGATCATCCATCCAACGGTCCTGATGGCCTACTGCACGCTTGCCATTGTAGCTCTGGGCGAGATCACGCTTTCCCCGCGCTACTACGACTATGTTTCCCGGCTTGCGCCTCCGGGTCAGCAGGGAACTTATCTGGGCTTTGCTTTCTTACCGATTGGCATCGGATCAATCTTCGGTGGCTCCTTTGGTGGAAAGCTGCTCCATCACTTCGGCGAGGTCAAGCATCAGCCCGAGCGGATCTGGTGGGTACTCACAGCGGTTGGGGTGTTCACGGCACTGTTGTTGTGGATCTATGATAAGACGCTTACGCCGGCAACAGCACCGGAGAAAGCACAAGCCACCTCTTGAACTCCTTCTAATTTCGGTGGGCAGTGATGGGACTCCGAGTCCCTCGGCTTCGCCTCGGGACAAGGAAACTGTGGTTAAATAGAGTATTCATGATGGACTTAAAAGCTATCCAGTCAGCTCTACAAGAACGCAGCTGTGACGCTTGGCTGTTTTACGACCACCATCACCGCGACCCCATCGCTTACAAAGTGCTGGGGCTTCCCGAGGGCCAGATGGTGACGCGCCGCTGGTTTTACATCATCCCCAGGGAAGGCGAGCCAATCAAGCTGGTGCACCGCATTGAAGCCGGACACCTGGATTCTCTTCCCGGAAGCAAGCGAGAGTATTCCTCCTGGCGTGAGCTTTGGGACAACTTACAGGCCATGCTAGTGCGCCACCGGACCGTGGCCATGCAGTATTCTCCCAACAACCTGATTCCGTACATCGGCCTGGTGGACGCAGGCACGGTCGAACTGGTGCGCAGCTTTGGCAAGGAGATTGTCAGCTCCGGCGACCTGGTGGCCCGCTTTGAGGCGGCGTGGAGCGAAGAGCAGATCCAGAGCCATTTTGCCGCGCGCGACGGCATTGATGCCATTGTTCCTGCGGCCTTCAAAGAGATTGGCCAAAGAGTGCGCAGCGGCGGCACAACGGAGTACGCCATCCAGCAATGGCTGGCGGAGGCTTTCCGCCGGGAAGGTCTGATCGCGGAAGATCTGCCTATCGTGGCAGTGAACGCCAACAGCGGCAATCCTCATTACGGGCCACAAGCCGAGGGCTCCGCGCAGATCAAACCAGGCGACTTTGTGCTGCTCGACATCTGGGCCAAAAAGAACACGCCCACCGCCGTTTACTATGACATCACGTGGACGGGCGTAATCGGCACGCCGTCAGCGAAGCAGATTGAGATCTTCAATGTTGTGACCTCGGCGCGCGACGCCGGCGTCAAGAAGGTTCAGGAAGCCTTCGCGGGCAAGCGCAAGATCGCGGGCTGGGAAGTGGACCAGGCCACGCGGGAGCGCATCAGTTCAGCCGGCTACGGAGAATATTTTGTCCACCGCACAGGCCACTCCATCGGCGTAACGGTGCACGGCAACGGCGCCAACATGGACAACCTGGAGACCAAGGACGAGCGCGAGATCATTGCCAACACTTGCTTTTCCATTGAGCCGGGCATCTATCTGCCGGAATTTGGCGTGCGCAGTGAGGTCAACGTGCTCATACGGAATGGCGCTGCGGAAGTAACGGGTAAAATCCAGAATGAGTTGGTCTTGATTTAATGACAAAAACAGAGACAGATACATCCGCGGCACAGCCAGTGGCAACCGGGGCAGCTTTCACCAAGATGTCAGCGCTTGCTCTGGTGGTGGGCTGGCTGATTCCCGGGGGCGGCCACTTCATCCAGAAGAAATGGATTCGCGGCTTTTTGCTCATGGGCTCCGTTGTAGCGATGTTTGCCATCGGCCTGGCCATGCAGGGGAAAATCTATCAACCCAACGCCGGAGACCTCCTGGACATCCTGGGATTCATCGGCGATTTCGGCGCCGGCGGACTCTATATTCTGGGACGCACCCTGGAATGGGGAGGTACCTCCATCTCATTCGCCGCCGCCGATTATGGAACAAAATATATCGTTGTGGCGGGACTGCTCAACATCATGAGCGCCGTGGACGCCTACCATATCGCCATTGGGAAAAAACAATGATCCTGGCCATGCAAATCTCTCACTTCACCGCGGCGGCAATCTTTGCTTTTTTTGTTTCCATCGTGTTTGGCATTACCCAGCGCAATACCCCGCGGGAAATGGTCCGGTGTGGGGCCATCCACTTTGTCGGGTGGTTCATGGGAGGCATGTTCCTGGCCGGTTGGGTGATGTGGCTGCTGCATCATTGAGATTCTGTCGCTACGCTCCAACCACCACCGTGCATGGATCTCCTAGTGAGTCGTTCTGCTCCTACTGTAGCGGGCTCGGCAAGTTAGAGCAGTTCCAGAGTTGCTGTGCTGGAAAAGACTCACCGCCGGGGGCGGCGGTGCCACACGACTCTAGGAGTACCTAGCACTTTGGACAACGAAAGTTTTGTGGCCCAGCCGCCCTCGGCTGGGTTTAGACACCATAAAACTTAGGGTACACCAACGTAGGAACCGCTTTAGTCGACCTCGGCACGTTCTGCGCGTGAATCCAAGCTTCCAATCTCATTTTGGTGGTTGTGGCTTCGGAGTCTCTGAAGTTTCTCCCTTGTACGTGATCCGCGTCTTGACGCCAAAGCGTTTGTATCGCGTGTACTTGAGGATCTCTCTGATGTGCACGTCGCCGCTCTTGAAATGCAGGAAGTCGTCCGCGCGGGTGTAGGTGGGGAACCAGTATTCGCCGTCGATCTGCTCGCGATAGGTGACAAACCTTGGTGACAGGTTTTCCCCGTTCCTGGTACGAGTATCAGGCACATTTTTGCCGCAGGTCTTCACGATCTGGAAATCGCGGCTGTCCACCCAGAAGCGTCCCTGGAAATAGCGCTTGCCGCCATTCTTATCGACGTGTTTCGGCGCGATGTCAAAGACATAGGTATCCAGCTCATCGACGTGTTGCTGGCCGGCGTAGAGCACGTTGTAAAGAGGAAGGTCTGCCGTGGTGAGTACAAAGGGCAGATGGTTGCGAAAATCGTCGTAATCTTCCTTGGTCATGCTGATGCGCGTCAGCGTGTTCATGGGCGCATAGGTGACGTTTTCCAGCCGTTTGCCCTGATCGTCATAAAGAACGTCCGTCGTTTCCTTGAATTCTCCGTCCACGGTGTCACCATCCAGGGTCTGGACCGTGATCTCCTGCGTGTAGGTGTAATGGTTGCGCGCCTCTGTAAAAATGGCTTCTTTCTCCGCCAGCTTTCTGATGATTTCCTGGTCTGTAAGACCTTGAGGCGGGGCGGCGTTGATGCGTCCATCGCCCTCCTCGCAGTTCGTCTGCGCCGCCATGCTGAGAGGAAATATGGCAAAGAGAAGCAGCCACGTTCCCAGGGTGAGGCTTGGGTACTTCATAGGGACGAAATTTCCTTTTGGGTATCTAGGTCTTTCAGTTTGGATGCACAGAATCCAGGGTTGGCCGCCTGAGATCCGCGCCTTTTGCAAATAGAAAAGGGCCATGCGACATGGCCCTCTATGCATATCTCTAAAAAAGATGCTCGACTATGGTTTTTTTGGTGGCGGGTTGGAGTCGTCTTTCACTTCGCCCTTGAAGATGATCTTGGTCTTGGAGCCAAAGCGCTTGTAGTTTATATATTTGATGACCTCCCGCATGTGGATATCGCCACTGCGGAAATGCAGAGTGTCATCCGCCATGGTGTAGGTGGGAAACCAGTATTGCCCGTCAATCTGTTCGCGGTAGGTCACAAACTTAGGCGAGAGGTTCTCGTCCGCATTCCTTTTCTTTTTCGTGGCGACTACTTCAGGAACGGTCTTGCCGCAACTCTTCACCACCTGCATGTCCTTGCTGTCCACCCAGATGCGTCCTTGAAAATAGCGCTGCCCCTTTTCAATGATCTTAGGCGCCATGTCAAAAACGTAAGTGTCAATTTCGTCCACGTGCTGCTGGCCCACGTACAGCAGGTTGTAATGAGGGACGTCAGAAGTGGTGATGATGAAGGCCATCTTGGTGCGAAAGTCCTCGTAGTCCTCCCGCGTCAGGCCCATCTGGCGTAAGGAGTTCTGCGGCGCAAAGGTCACGTTCTCCGCGCGGACGCCTTTGTCATCGTAGGTGATGTCTTGCACCAGGCGGAACTCGCCCGTCACGGTGGTGCCATCGAGTTCCTGAACGGTGATGTCTTGCGTATAGATGTAGTTGTTGCGCGCCTGTTTGAACAACTCTTCGCGGGCGGCAAACTTCTCAATAATTTCCTGCGTGGTCAATCCTTGCGGCTGCGCCGAGTTCAGCGGCCCGGCTCCGGCATCGCAATTGGTCTGCGCCAGCAGGGCCACGGACATCAGCAGCGTAAAGCAGAAAAGACCGGCGCATCGGGCAAGCTTGGAAAAGTTCATGGTTCCTCTTTATAACCGATATCAAAACTGACAAGCGTTTTGAACGGCCCACTGGCCTCAAGTCTGAAAACTGTTTTACACTGGCGTGCCGTCTTCAGGAGACTTTATGCGCCGTTTCACGCTCTTACTTATTGTACTCAGCTTCATTGTACTAATCAGTGGCACATTTGTTCACGTTTCCGCCCAAGCGGCCACCCCCGCCAAACGGCCTTTTACCTTTGCGGACATGATGTCGCTCAAGCGCATTGGCGGCCCCGCGGTCTCCCCGGACGGCAAATGGATCCTCTTTTCCGCCACGGATGTGGACTTGAAGGAAAACAAGAAAACCACACATCTGTGGCTGGTCCTCCTGGCTGGCGGCGAGTCCCGCCAGTTGACCTCTGATCCCGCCGGCGAAACCGGAGGACACTGGTCGCCGGACGGCAAGAAGTTTCTCTTTGTCAGCGCGCGCGATGGCTCTTCGCAAGTCTGGGTAAGTGATTTTGATTCTGCCGCTGGAACGCCCATCGGAGCGCCCAAAAAGATCACCAGCATCTCCACCGAAGCCGATGGCGCTATCTGGTCTCCGGACGGCAAGAACATTGTCTTTACCTCTGATGTATATCCGGGCTGTGCCGACGACGCGTGCAACAAGTCTCGCGATGAAGCGCACACCAAATCCAAAGCCAAGGGCATGGTCTTTGACCATCTGCTCTACCGCCACTGGAACCACTACACCAGCTTCAAACGCTCGCACCTGTTTGTTGTTTCCGCCGAAGGCGGAGCGGCCAGAGACCTCACACCCGGCGACCATGACGTGCCGCCATTCAGCCTGGGCGGCCAGGACAACTACGCCATCTCACCCGACGGCCAGGAAGTGGCCTACACCAGCAACGTGGATGAAGTGGAAGCCACCAGCACGAACAATGAAATCTTCATCGTTCCCATCGCCGGCGGCACACCGAAAAAGCTGAGCGCCAGCCCAGGCAGCGATTCCACGCCGCTCTATTCGCCGGACGGAAAATGGCTGGCCTGGCGCATGCAGGCGCGCGCTGGATATGAGAGTGATCGGTTTCGACTGGTGGTGTATGACCGCGCGAATTACAAAAAGGCAGGCGACGTCGATAATTTGACGGAAGATTTCGACCACTGGGTGGAGAACATAGCGTGGTCGCCCGATTCAAGCTCCATCTATTTCACGTCAGAAGATAAAGGCGAAGTGGCACTCTACCACATACCTGTTCTGTCTACGGTGCAAGTAGAGATTACAGGAAAAGGGGGACAGCACATCCCATCGACTGTTTTCCATCCGGTGGATGAGATCGCTCGCGGCACAAATGACGAATTAAGCGTCACGCCCGATGGCAAGACACTGGTCTTCGCGCGCTTGTCCGCTCGCGCACCCAACGAAATCTACAAGCTCACCATCGGCAGCAAAGACGCCGTCCAGCTCACCCATCTCAACGATGCCGTGCTCTCTCAAGTCTCCATGCAACCGGTGGAATCCTTCTGGTTCGCCGGCGCCGGTGGCACAAAAGTTCAGGGCTTCATCGTCAAGCCGCCGAACTTCGACGAAAAGAAAAAGTATCCGGTAAAGTTTCTGATCCATGGCGGTCCGCAGGGACAATGGGGCGACGAGTGGTCGTATCGCTGGAATGCCGAATTGTTTGCCGCCGACGGCTACGTTGTGATCATGATCAACCCGCACGGCTCCACCGGCTACGGGCAGCAATTTATTGACGGCATCAACGGCGACTGGGGTGGCAAGCCCTTTGTCGACCTGATGAACGGCCTGGACTACGCGGAGCGCACTTACACGTTCATCGACAAAGACCGCGAATGCGCCCTCGGCGCCAGCTACGGCGGCTACATGATCAACTGGATCATGGGGCACACTAACCGCTTCAAATGCCTGGTCTCGCATGACGGCATCTTCAACACCGAATCCGCCTACGGCAGCACGGAAGAACTTTGGTTTGCCGAATGGGAGTTCCGCGGCCTGCCATGGGTGGACCGCGAGGCGTATCGCAAGTGGTCTCCTCATCTCTCTGCTGCCCAGTTCAAGACGCCTACGCTGGTGGTACACGGACAACTGGATTACCGTCTGGACGTCTCGGAGGGCTTTCAGCTCTTTACCACGCTCCAGCGGCTCAAGGTTCCGTCCCGGATGCTCTACTTCCCCGACGAAGGCCACTGGGTGCTGAAACCCCAGAATAGCGAACTCTGGTACAAGACCGTGGGCGACTGGGTGGATGGGTACATTAAGAAATCGCCGTGATCGCCGTGATCGGGTGATCGCGCGCGATCGGAAAACCGTTATGACTAAGGCGCGATCCTGATCCGATCACCCGATGACCCGATCACGGCGATCACCCGATCTCCCGCGAATGCTACAATCCAACTCGTGTTGAAACCCGTATTGACGGCAATAACAATGGTGGTTCTTCTGGCTGGCGCGCCAGCAGTCCAGCAGGAGCAGCCGCCCGTTCAGCAACCTGCGGGCAAGCCGCAGGTCAAAGTAAACCTTCTTAACGTCTGCTCACCGGCGGCGGAAGAGCAGGCCGTAATCAAGGGCGCGCTGTCTAAGGTCCCGGCTAAACTTTCCTTCAGCAAGGATTTTGAAATTTCCCGTGGGCACACCACCGTCCAGGACGGTCCGGAGGCGAAGTTCGTACGCTTGCGCCGTGATTTCCCCGCGGAGTCGCCGCTGTTGACGGCGCAGTACTCCATGAGCACCGACGAAAAGAACACGATTGAGCTGCTGGTTCTGCGCCTGCGCGACCCCAAGGAATTTCACGAGATCGCCCTGGAAGACCGCGTTTCCGCCAACGCTGCTTCTCCCTCGGCTGTGTTGGCCGTGGATACGCCGGTGGCCCGGGTGCGGATTGAGCGGATCGGCAAGAGTTCGGTCGTGCTTGCGCGCTGTGAGGGCGCGGACCAGAGCATGAATGATGCCATCTTCCAGGAGGCCACCGAGATCATGGCAAAATACCGCGGCGCGCTGGGGCTGCGCGGCTCCTTCCGCTCTGATATCTCCTGGCTTGGCGGCACGCCCAAACCTGCCGTCCCAGCGGGGAAAAACACTGCCAAGAAGCCTTGAAACTAAATCGAAGGGCATGAATCTAATGAGCGCTATGGAAACTTCTGTTCGCGATACCGTAATTCTGGGCACGGGCTGCTCGGGGCTAACAGCCGCCATTTATGCGGGACGCGCCAATCTCAAGCCGCTAGTGATTGAAGGGCATGAGCCGGGCGGGCAGTTGTCGCTCACCACGCTGGTGGAAAATTTTCCCGGCTTTCCAGAGGGCATTCAGGGTCCGGAGCTGATTGAGAACATGCGCAAGCAGGCAACCCGGTTTGGAACGGAGTTCATGTCCGGTCACCTGGTCCAGGCTGATTTGACGCAGCGTCCTTTCAAACTGGACTTCGGCGGCGGCAAAACGTTGCAGGCGCGCACGCTCATCATCGCCAGCGGGGCCTCGGCGCGCTGGCTGGGGCTGCCCAACGAGCACGCGCTGATCGGCCACGGCGTTTCCTCTTGCGCCACCTGTGATGGATTTTTTTTCTCCGGCAAACCGATCACAGTAATCGGCGGCGGCGACTCCGCCATGGAAGAAGCGCTGTTCCTCACTCGCTTCGCCACCAAGGTTACCCTGATCCATCGACGCGACCACTTCCGGGCCTCCAAGATCATGCTGGAGCGCGCCCGCAAGCACGAAAAGATTGAATTCCTGCCCGATACGGTAGTTGAGGACGTTCTCGACGTCAGCAAAAAAGAAGTCACCGGCCTTAAACTGCGCAATCTGAAAACCGGCAAGGTATGGGACTTCCCTACCAGCGCCATGTTTCTGGGGATTGGCCATGAACCCAACGCCAAGATGTTCACCGGCCAGCTTGACATGGATCAGGACGGCTATCTCAAGACCCATGACTTCGTCCTGACCAAAGTCCCCGGCGTCTTTGCCTGCGGCGACGTGCAAGACCGCCGCTTCCGCCAGGCCATCACCGCCGCCGGCTCCGGCTGCGCCGCCGCAATGGAAGCAGAGAAATTCCTGGAAGAGCACGGAAGATAAAACTCAAACATGGAAAACTCAGAGGGCTTGAACTTTGGCCCTGTTTCTCTTGCGGAAAAATGCGTTCCAATGCAGATGGTCTTCCTCATCGCCTCAGAAAAAGGGAACTAGCAGCGGATTACGTTTAGTAATAAGTATTCGCAGGGCCGTCATTGCCTCTCGATTCGTTTCGAACCGCGGGGGGGCCAGGCAAGTTCCATTTTGGGAACGGCATTTCTGTTGAAACACAATTAGATGTTGACTGAACACTCGCAGACGGAATTTTGGTGTGTGCATTCACTCATCAAAAATCTGATATCGCGCAACCGAATCGTGGTGTTTTTTACGGACCGCGGTTGTGGTTTTGGTTTCTTTATATCGCTTAACAAGAATGAGAGTACACAAGCGAGTGTTTGAGAGATGGAAAAGGAGCCTCTGATGCATGCTGCACGCCTGAATATGGCATTATTCGCCGTTCTTTGCCTCGCTATTCCTCTCCATGCTCAGGAAAAACCTGCGTGGACCGCGAGTCCTTCTGTCGTCTATCAGCATAATGGAAACTACCCGAACGCGGTCCTCGTCCGGCTTTTCTTTAACGCTTGCGGACAGAACAACAACGGGCTGCCTACCAGTGGTCCGCTCACGGGTACTTTCAAAATCACTGTTACCGGAGTTGGCGTGACTGCTTCGCAGCCTGATCCGCTCCCGCCGGGTTCTACAACTTGCTCCCTGACCACGACCCTTACGATTCCCGCCTCAGCCCAGCCAGGGATGGAGGCAATCAACATCACGAACGATGGCAAGGAAAATGGGTTCGCCTTTATTAACTTCCTGGATGCCACGGCGGGGCCGACGCCCGACAAGCCCGAAGTCGACGTGCTCTGGGAAGTCTTTACTGACTCCCTCTGCAAAGATAACTTCGGCAGCCACCTGCATCGCGACGTGTACTGCGTTGACGTGAAAATCGGGAACAACAGCGGTCATGCCCTCCAGCTTGCCGGCCTTGGGTTCGTAAGAAAAAGCCCGCTCTGCGCAGCTGCTGACGATAGAAAAAAATGTGAAGCAGAGCACGATGCTGTCTCCATTCCTAATATGGGCTATCAGACGATTCGGGCCAGCGCCCAGGCCACCTCCTGGCTGTCTCCGCGAAGCTTGCTGGTGAATGGAACCGGCGCCTTTGGGCTGGTAATGGCTTCCTTCACGCCGTTTTTCATCAATCCCGTGAATAAAGCCCGGTGGAGCAACGGGGCCAGCGTCGTGAGCGGCTTGAGCAGTGCGGTCAATCTGGTCTCGCCGGATTTGACGGTCCGCGAAATCAATAATCTTGACGACCAAGCCTTTCGTGATGGCAAACTCATACCCAACAACACTCAGGTCCGCATGGTCGTCTTCGTGCAGAAGAAGTCGGTCGCCGAGGCGATCGGGGACGTAGTCCCGCAGATCAAGACAGCCAACGAGATTACCTGCTCCGAGCCCATTCCTCTTGGTTACAAAAAAGATCCGCAGATCAAGGGGAAGTGCTATCCGGGCTGGGAAGAAGGCCTGAAGAAATGCGTCCAGAAGTTGGATTGCAGTCCAACGGTCGTGAAATTGGCGCTGGGAAGGTTGATCATCATCGGCGATCAGATCCAGTTTATCCAGCGCATCGTCGTGGATCCCAACGTTACCTCGCAAGAAGCTCCAGTTCCCACGTCCGTGGAAAGTGCCGCACTCAGTGGTACGTCGGTTATGTTGACCGGTTCCCGCCTGGATAGCATCAATAACGTTGCCATCGCTTGCCCGGACGCGAGCGGTAATCCAACGGCGGCCACAAGCGTAACGGACTTTAAGGCTATGTCGAGCAAAATTACATTTAGTCTGCCGTCTTCACAGCAAGGCGTGGCTCCATCGACAGCTAAACCATGCACGGTCACCCTGACCACAAAGTCAGGACAAACGATCTCCCAACCAGTCGCTCCGAAATAATGCGATCACGAGCGCCTGAATGTTTCGTGGGCAATTGATGCAGGTTTGGGGCCGGACATTCTAAGGAATCCGGTCCCGCTCCACAGTTTACCGGACACTTGGCTTAGGTTCGCCACGGAAAGATCCGGAGTAAGTCGCGCCAGCTTCGTTTGTTAGCGCGATCCGGCTTAGAGGCTGTATCCACCTTCAGTACTCCTTCTAAAACAAGCGCATCAAGCAGCTTTCCGCTTGTTGCAGGACCAAAGTAAATACACTCAGGATGAAAATTATCGTAGGCCCCGAATTGCAGAGTACCGTTCTTTTCGATTTGAACGTGAAGAACTCGCTTCGGGACCGCCCCTCCGAGTGCTGACACGATCCCCCGGCCCATTCCTTGCTCAAGTGGTAGCACAACAAAGTCTTGAACAGGCCAGCGCGTGTTTCTCTTAAGCGTCTTCGTTTCCTGAGCGGACGCGCCGGGCATGGTCAATATTCGAAACCCTTGCAAGTTGCCTTCGAAGGAAATGTGCGCATTGCCGGCGAGTTTTTCCATGATTGCCTGCAACAGGCGAAGCCTGTCGCGCACGAACCAATGCGTGGGGTCCCTTTTCATCAGAAAACTCTATCATGCTCATTTAAGACCTGCGGCGCACTCTATTGCTGCCGCCGATGAATTGCGATAGTTTGGGTTCGTGACAACGTTCGATGTACTGATGAAATGCTTGCCTTGTGCCGCCTTTGTTGGCTTCGGGCTCTATTTCCTGCTTACGGCGTTGGTTCCCTCATGGCGGGAAAAGGGCTGGAACCATTGGAAGATCTACAACTCAAATGATCCGGACTCGGACCCAAACTCCTGGTGGGTTAGGCTAGGCTTTGGCAAACCCCAGAAACCAACAAAAGAGGGGGACTTCGATGAAAAAACGGCGGTTCGATTGTACTCGTGCATCGGCGCGCTCCTGGTGCTAGGAGGAATGGCTGGAGTCATTTGGATTGCTTATTTAAATCCTGGTAACTAAAGCGGTTCCTACGTTGGTGTACCCTAAGTTTTATGGTGTCTAAACCCAGCCGAGGGCGGCTGGGCCACAAAACTTTCGTTGTCCATAGTGCTTGGTACTCCGAGAGCCGTGTGGCACCGCCGCCCCCGGCGGTGATTCTTTTCCAGCACAGCAACTCTGGGACGCTCTGAGCCCTGGTTTCCTCACTCCCGCCACTTGTGTTACAAAAATAGGTTGCCGTCCATGTCTGATTCCCGCCGACCAGGAGCCTCGTGTTAAGGGCTGCCTTTATTTCTCTCTCAGGAAGCAAATCCCTGCGTTCCGCCGCCGAAAAAACATGGATCGGCCAGCGCCTTTCCCGCCGCTTTGTCCCCGGTACTTCTATTGCAGATGCGTTGCGCGCAACTCAGTCCATGAACCAGCTCAACCTGAGTGTGAGCGTGGACAACCTGGGAGAGAACGTCACCAACGCTGAAGAAGCCCGCCACAGCGCCCAGCTTTATCACCAGATGCTGGACCAGATGAACGCTCGGGGACTGAACGCCAACGTCAGCTTGAAGCTCACGCACATGGGCCTGGACGTGGATGAACCCATGGCCTATGAGATCGCTTCCAGCCTGGTGGAGCACGCGGTGCGAATCAACAACTTTGTCCGCGTGGACATGGAAGGCTCGGCTTACACGCAGAGGACGCTGGATTTTGTCCACCGTCTTCACCGGCATCCGGAAAATGCCGGCCATGTGGGCGCGGTGATCCAGTCTTATCTGCTGCGCAGTGAAAAAGACGTGGAGCAACTGATCGCGGAGAAGGTCCGTGTGCGGCTATGCAAAGGCGCCTACAAGGAGCCGCCGGACATTGCGTTTGCAAAAAAGACGGACGTGGACGCGAACTACGTCAAGCTGATGCAGATGCTGCTCCAGAGCGGCACATATCATGGGATCGCCACGCACGATGAGAGGATGATCCAGGCAACCATTGAGTTTGCGCGGAAAGCAAATATTCCGGCATCAGCGTTTGAGTTCCAGATGCTGTACGGCGTCCGCCGCGACCTGCAACAGAAGCTGGTGAACGATGGCTGGCGCTGCCGTGTGTACATTCCCTTCGGCACGGAGTGGTATCCCTACCTGATGCGCCGCTTGGCCGAGCGCCCGGCCAACGCAATTTTCATTTTGAAAAATCTATTTCGGTAAGAACTCTTGCCGCGGATTTGCGCAGATGGCCGCGGATCAAATTGGGCAGCGATCAACCTAGGCCATTTTCAGTGTTCCTGTGAACTTTATCAGTGGCTGTTATGGTCATTTTACAAACTGTCATCCTGAGCGAATCCGAGTCCCGCAACTGCGGGATGAGGATGGAGTCGAAGGATCCCGACGGTGCGTCATCCGCCATGCCGTCCCAGGGAGTTTTCTCGATACTGCTTGGTGCGAACACCTTGATGCTGCATCTATCCCGCAAGTATTCTCGGGATCCCTCGACTCCGCGCCCATCGGCCAGGGTTCGGAACAGATTTCGATGGCGCTGCGCTCGGGATGACAGACACAAGCGGTTTGTTTTTCAACGGCCTGCCCCTCTACATTTACTCTGAAACTGGTCTAAAATCCTTCTCGGGTTTACGCAAACGATCACAAATTCTTCTTCCGCAATTCCGCCAACGGATATTTTGTTCCGCGCCACGTAATGCCTCCGTCTTTCACGGCCACAAAAGCCGAGCGCAGCACGGCAAAAGTAAACAACAAAGCACTGATGGGACAGCTCAGGAAAAATATCGTTGAGACCTTGGTGTAGCGCGAGGTGAAATAGTACACAGCCGCAACCATGGCTACGGCAAAGGCAAAGCTCGCCCGCGCCCAGCCCGGAGCCAGCGCCAGCCCGGCAAACGGCCCGACGCAAAGAAAGCAAAGTACGCTACAGAATGCCACCACCAAGCTGAGGCGAAAGCGCAAAAAAGCAAACAGGTTCTTTTCCAGATTGCGGACCACTCCGGCAGCGCCGACGGCCCAGCGCAGAGTGACCAGTCCGGGGCCAAAAGCTACGTCCTGACGCAAACCAGCTTTCTTTACTGCTTCTCCCAGCTTGAGATCGTCCACAACTTCCAGGCGCAGCTTCTCATACGTTCCAAGCGCAGCGTATGCTGTGCGGCGCACCAGATTAAACGCACCCACGCCAATGTGGTCCTTCGCTTTGGGATCACGGATTTTCCAGGTCCGCATGGCAAAGCTGGCCATGACCTGTGGGAAAGAAATCATCATGCGCTCTCCCAGGGTTTGCAAGTGCGCGGTGGGGAAAAGGACGAGATGGTCTGCTCCGGTCTTTGTGGCATAGTGCAGCGCCCGGCGCGCCGAGTCAGGATGAAAAACGCAATCGGCGTCAGTAAACAGAATCCAGTCACTGCTATTTTGCCGCGCACCCAGCCACATGGCGTGCGTCTTGCCCAGCCATCCCGCGGGCAAATCACGCACGTGCAGGACGCGTAGCTTGCCCACGGCTTCCGGTTCCTGCGCAAGCCGTTCCATGATTTCGCCGGTCCGGTCGGTGGACCGGTCGTCGATCGCCACAACTTGATAGTTGGGATAATTCAAGTGCAGAAGAGATCTCAGGGCGGGTTCGATGTCGGCTTCTTCATTGCGAGCGGGCGCAACAATCGTGAGTGAAGGCAACGCCGAGCCTTCCGGAACTTTCCATTCAGGCTGAGTCAGGTCCGCGACACTGGAGATATGCAAGGCCGCCTGCAAGACAGGCACAAACCAGATAAGGGCGAGCGCCAAGCCGAAGATCCAGTAGAACCAGATCATGCTGCCGTCTTGAACCTGGGAGCAAACCTTGCACCGTAAACAAGAATGACTCCAGAAAGCGCCGCGGCAACAAAGGCCGTGGAGAAAGCCGTGGGCAGGGACGTCTTATCAGAAATCCAGCCCATCAGGGTGGGGGAAAAGGCATCACCCAGCAAGTGGATGACAAAGACGTTCACTGCCAGCGCCGTCGAGCGTATGCGCGGGCTGACGGAGTTCACCAACGCGGCATTGGTCGGGCCGGTGCCAATCAAGATGAAAAAGACCGCCGCAAAAATCGCGGGGAACATGAGCGGCCCCACGGTGTAAATGGCTGCGATCATCAGCGGCACAGCAACAAACATGGCGATGCCGGAAAAAGTGTAATAAGCGCCGAAGTAGCGTTTCAGCAGGCGGTCGCCGATCCATCCGCCCAGCAACGTTGCGACAATCCCATTGATGATCGTGATCACGGCAAAGTTAATATTCGCGGCTTGCAGGGTGAGGCCGCGCAATCGAACCAGGAAAGTGGGAATCCAAACCTGCATGCCTCCCACGGCGAAGGTATACATGGCCATACCTAGGGTCGCGGTCACGAAGGCTCCGTTGCTCGCCAGTCCTTTGAGAGATGACCAAGTGTCAGTCGCAGCGGGTTCATCTGTTTGCTCGCGCGGCGGTTCGGGCAACATCCACAAGACCAGGGCAAGAAGGAAGCCGGGAATGCCGGCGGCCATAAACGGCGCACGCCACCCGAAATGGTGTCCAATGTATCCGCCGACAAAATAGCCTGCCGCGCTACCTACCGGCAGTCCCAGAAAATAGATGGAAAGCATGCGGCCCCGTCGCAGCGCCGGAAAAGAATCCGCAATCAACGTGGGTGCGATGGTGGCATAGCTGGCCTCACCGATCCCGACGATCGCGTGCCGGATGAGCAACTGCGAATAATCATGGACCAGCCAGGTAAGAAAGGTGAAGCCGCTCCAGATGACAATGCCAAAGATGACGATATTCTTGCGGGGAAAGCGGTCGCCCATCCATCCGACCAGCGGAGCGGCGAACATATAGGTGATGAGAAAAGCGCTGGTCAGCAGGCCGATCTTCGCATCGCTAACCAGAAATTCTTTTTTCACGTCTGACTGGACCGCAAACAAAACATTGCGGTCAACGTAATTCAGGATGTTCAATCCGGTCAGCACCGCCAGCAGAAGGCGGGGATAGAGTTTCGGCGGCATGGGTTGCGCAATCAATGGTGTGCGTAAATTATACGTTGACCGGTTCAGGGGTAAGAACATTGGTTCGTTCTAATCTTTAATATGCTGCAAAGCGGTTCCGGGTGAAGGAAATGTTGCCGCGTCTGCGTTTTCTCCGGTTACAATTCAACGCCGTCTGGCGCTGGACGCAACCGAGCGTTCCCCGGTGGCCGAATTGCACCCTGCGGAGGTAGCTCGATGTCTCCATGGAAATGCCTGATCAGAATTGCACTGGCTTTGGCGGTTTGGCTGGCGCCCGTTTATTGCGCCGCACAACCGGCTTCCAGCCAAGCACCCGCACCGCAACAATCTCCATCGCCAACGCCGCAGGCACAGCTCAAATCCGATGTGAAGCCGGTTGTGGTGTGCGTGATAGTCGCTGCGGGCCAATGCACGAATGACGGCGAGGCCGAACTGACCCACCACTTGCAACTTCGGGTTACGAACCTGAAGGAGTGGATCGCTCAGGGAAATTCCCCCTGGAAATTGATTTTATTTCTGAACGACCGGCCCTTGAAGGGACTGCATCCTGTAGCCGTCGATCTACAAAACAGCGACCTGACCTTCAAACTCGATCGCACCACGGAGACCGCTCCCACGTGGGACGATTTAATGGTCCGGGGAAGAAATTGGCGCTTGCGAGGGGTGCAAGAAGATGTGCGGCCCGGCATCGGGCTCGACGGAGGCACCGCGTTCGATAGCCAGGCCGCATTCGACCTGGTGCTCTTGTCGTGGTTTTGGATTACGGTTTCCATGCTTTTCTTGCTTTCCAGTCTGCTGGTGCTGATCGTTCTTTCGCGTAAAACGGCCCTGCTCCGGGAGAGCGCGACGGGCCCCTTCAGCCTGTCCCGCACGCAAATGGCGGCATGGACGTGGGCGATCCTCAACGCCTATTTCTTTCTCTTTGTGATGACCTGGAATCCCGCGGTGGATATTCCTGTCTCCATGCTGGGTCTGCTGGGCATCAGCGCCACAACGTATGTTGCTGCCGTGTTGGTGGACCAGGGCGGAGATGCGCCGGCTTTGGTCAGCAAGGGATTCTGGAAAGACATTACCGGCGGCAACGCTGTGTCTTTGCACCGAATACAGATGATGGCGTGGAACGTGGTGCTGATCTTCGTATTCATCGTCCAGGTCGCAACCAAAATGACCATCCCGGATTTCAATACGACCCTGCTCGGATTGCTCGGATTGAGCGCAGGCACATACGTAGGGTTCAAGTTCCCGGAGAACCAGAAAACACAGCCTGCAAATGCCGCTAATGCCCCCGCCGCACAACCGTGATGCGCTTCACGGCCGGAGAATCGGGTGATCGGGTGATCGCCGTCATCGGGTGATCGGAAGATCGAGCAAATAGCACACAGCAATCAGCAGTCAGCCCAAAAGGTTTTGCTAAATATCCTAAATTGCCAATAGCTAAATTACTGCTTTTGCTGATTGCTGAATGCCGAGTGCTGGATTATTTCTTTGGTCTGGGCCAGCGTGCTTCCACTGTGGTCCCAATCCCGCCGCGAGGGCGAAAGACACCCTTGACCACTGCCCACTTTGGCTTGGCCGCGCGGACCACGTCTTCCAGAACTTGATTGACGATATTCTCCTGGAAGATACCAAGATCGCGGTAGTGCAGCAGATACTCCTTGAGCGATTTCAATTCCAGGCAAAGCTTGGCCGGCATGTAACGAATCTCCAGCAAGCCAAAGTCGGGCAAGCCGGTCTTCGGGCACACCGACGTAAACTCCGGCACGTCAATGAGGATTTCATAAGCGGGAAACTGGTTCGGCCAGGTATCGATCTCTGGGAAAACGTGGTCCAGTCCGGCTTTAGCGTGGTCTTCGGTGTAACCTGTACGATGTGCCATTGGTTCTATTGTAACAATCGTTTTTCAACCGTAAGCGCCGGGCCAGCATCTAATATGGAAGAGCGCCCGTATATTGCAGTTGCTTGTTTGGTTCTCCAACCGGGGATTTTGGGAGGATTGTGCACCCCTGGTGAAACCCGCTTGGTTATACTTAAAAAGTTTCCTGATGGCAAAGCAAAGCCCAAATAGCCGCCCAGACCGCAAACGGTTGATCGTCGTGGTTGCCCTGGTGGCCTTCGCGGTGGTGCTCTTCTCCGGCTACAACCGGCGCCGCGTCACGCCTGTACGAGCGGAAAAGGTGGCGCGCGGGGACATTGCCAGCATTATCTCCACCAACGGCAAGATTGAACCCATCACCAGCTTTGAAGCCCATGCGCCGGCTCCTGCCACTGTCAAACGCGTGCTGGTGAATGAAGGCGACCACGTTAAAGCCGGGCAGCTCTTGTTGCAACTGGATGACGTTGATGCCCGCGCCCAGGCCGCTAAGGCCATGGCGCAACTGCGCTCGGCGGAAGCCGATCTCCACGCTGTGCAATCCGGCGGGACGCAGGAACAATTGTTGACCGTCCGCGCCGACCTGACCAAGGCGCAGTCGGAGCGCGATGAGGCCAAGAAAAATTTGCAGGCTGTTCAGAGGCTCCGCCAAAGCGGGGCAGCTTCTCCCACGGAAGTGGATGCAGCCGCGAACCGCTTGAAGAATGCCGAGTCAGACGTGCAACTGCTCCAATCCAAGCTGACCGCGCGCTTCTCTTCCCCGGAAGTGGCCAAGGTGGAAGCCTCCACGGCTGAAGCCCGCGCTGCTTATGCCGCGGCGCAGGACTTGCTCAAGAATTCCAACGTACGCGCGCCCTTCGCCGGCACGGTGTATCAGGTACCGGTAAAGCTGGGATCTTATGTGACCGGCGGCGATCTGCTGGTGCATGTGGCGAACCTGGACAAAGTCCATGTTCGCGCGTTCGTGGATGAGCCGGAAATCGGCCGCCTGGCAAGAGGCGAGCGCGTTGACATCAAATGGGACGCTATCCCAGGCCGCATATGGGGCGGCACACTCACACGCGTACCCAGTGTAGTCACCACGCTGGGAACACGCACCGTGGGTGAAATCACCTGTGACATTGATAACTCTGACCACAAACTTCTGCCGAACGTGAATGTGAACGTAAGCATCATCGCGGCCCGGCATGAAAAGACGCTCACCGTGTCGCGTGAGGCGGTCCATGACATTGACGGCAAACGCTACATTTACAAGATCGTGGACGAAAAAATCCAGGCCCAGGAAGTGCAAACCGGCCTCTCCAGCCTTACCCGCGTTGAAGTCCTGACCGGCCTTGCTGAGGGGACAGCAATCGCGCTGGGCGCCGCCAACGCGCAGCCACTCCACAATGGCATGGACGTGAAGGTGGTTGAACGTTGAGGATTTTTCACTGTTTTCAATTCCTGTTAATCCTGGCTGTGGCTGCTTTTGGCCAGGCTGACACCAGTCCGGCGGACCTGCTCAAAGCGGGCAAAGCCGACGAAGCTCTGCGCACCCTCAATGCAACCCTGGCGCAAGACCCGAAAGATGCTGGAACCTACAACCTGCTCTGTCGCGTTTATTTCCAGCTTGAGCTTTGGGACAACGCCATTCGCATGGGCGAGAAGTCCATCTCTCTGGAGCCGCAAAACAGTTCTTATCACCTGTGGCTTGGCCGCGCGCAGGGGAGGAAAGCGGAGAATTCCAATCCATTTGCCGCCTTCGGCCTGGCGCGCAAGGTAAAAACTGAATTCGAACGCGCTGTGACGCTTGACGCCAACAACCTGGCTGCGCGTGCTGACCTGTCTGAGTTCTACCTGGAAGCCCCGGGATTTCTGGGCGGCGACAAGAACAAAGCCAAGCAGCAGGCCGATTACATCGCCGAACATGATCTTGCCCTGGCCGGCTACATTTACGCCCGTGTGGAAGAAAAACAAGGCAGCGGCCACGCGGAAGAAAAATTCAAGAAAGCCATTGCCGCGAGTGAAAACTCCTCTCACTATTGGATGGAGCTGGCCTATTTCTACCGCCGGACGGGAAAGCTGAATGATATGGAGTCCGCGGTCATCCAGGCCCTTGCTTCTCCGCACCCGCATTCTATTCCCAACTATGACGGCGCCTACCTCTTGCTACGGGCGGGGCGCAATTTTCCCGGCGCCATCCAGATGCTCCACCAGTATCTCTCCCAGGACAATCCTGCCGAAGAGGGCCCGGCTTTCCAGGCACATTACATGCTTGGAGTCTTGCTGGAAAAGCAAGGCGAACGCAAAGACGCCGCGGTCGAATATCAGGCCGCTTTGGCCATGGCGTCACAGTTCAAGCCCGCGAAGGATGCGCTGGCCAGCGTTTCCCGATAGAATCACGTTTTTCCACTCATCCATCACATCCGCAGGTGAAAAATGAAATTTTGTTTTCGTGCCATCGTTTTTGTTGCCGGGACGCTGTTGCTGTCGGCAAGCCTCCCCGCCCAAAACAGCTCGCAAGACCAAACGGAAAACAGCGGCAAACCTCTCGCCTTCCGCACGGCCATTGAACTTGCTCTCAAGAACAGCACCGCCACGGGCTTGGCCCAGGCGGACTTGCACCGTGCGCGCGCCACGGTTTTGCAGAGCCGTGACGTCTACTTGCCGCAAATGGTGATCGGCTCTGGGCTTGGATTCTCGTATGGGTTTCCGCTCAGCCTGGAGGGGGCCGCGCCGTCGGTCTTCAACGTCAACTTTCAAGGTGCGCTCCTGAACGCCGCCCAGCGCGACTACATCAAAGCCGCCAAAAGTGAAGTGGCCAGCACCACGGCCCAAAATGCTGATCGCCGTAATGATGTAATCATGGAAACCGCACTGGCTTACGTGCAGCTTGATCTGTTGGATTCCTCTGTTTCCATCCAGCGGGAACAACAGCAAGCCGCGGCCAAATTTCAGGACATTGTGAACCAGCGTGTGCAGGCGGGATTGGATAGCCAGGTGGAATCCACACGCGCCCGGCTGACGGTGGCCAAGACGCGGCTGGATATCGCCCAGACCCAGGCCGCCGCCGACCAGTTGCGACTGCGTCTCTCCCAACTCACCGGCTTGCCCGTCAGCGCCATCCAAACTTCACCGGAAACGATTCCCGCGCTGCCCAGTGTGGCCCAAAACCAAGACCAGGACCTGCCCGGCCAGGCAGTCAAGAGCAACCCCGCCGTCAAGATGGCGGATGAAGCCGCGCAAGCCAAAGAATTCCGCGCCCGTGCGGAGCACAAGCAAATGTATCCGTCCGTGGATTTTGTTGGGCAATACGCGGTGCTGGCGCGGTTCAACAATTACGACCAGTTCTTCCAGAAATTTCAGCGCAACAACGTGACCGCCGGCGTGGCCATTCGCTTTCCTTTTTTTAACCCCGTCCAGCACGCAGCCGCCGACGTCGCCAAGGCGGAAGCAGCCAAGGCCCGCAAAGAAGCCCAGGGCGTGAAGGAGCAGGTGAGCACGGAGACGCTGAAGCTGCAACGCTCCGTCCAGCAACTGTCCGCCGCGCGCGACGTGGCCCAGCTAGAGCATCAGCTTGCCGAGTCTGACATTGAGGTCACACACGCCAGGATCGAGAGCGGCGCCGCTGGCCTGAAGGACGAACAGAATGCCAGGGTCACGGAGCATCAGAGTTACACCGCCTACCTGCATTCAAGCTTTGAATTGGACAAGGCACAAGTCCAGCTTCTCCGCCAGATTGGCCAGTTGGAAGACTGGGCTATGGGCACGCCCCGGCGTTAAGCTGTGTACGGAGCGGTGAAACTAGAAGGTTCCAGAATCGCTGTACCCGTGCGGGGTGGAGCAGGCATTTATGTTGTGCCTGGGAGGAGTGCGTGGGCAACAGAATTGGTTACGTATTCATGGCCGCGTATTCATAACCAAGATACTCGTTTCCACATCCTTGCGTGCGCGCTGTCCATTTCGGACTAGATCTCGATACACTTCAACAAACCCGAGTTCTGTCATCTCGACCGACGACGAAGGAGCTTGCGACTGAGGCAGAGTGGAGAGACCCCGACAATGTTTCCTCAGCCATGCTGATGCAAGGCGTTCTCTTCAAGCTGTCGGAGTGCTATCCGCGTTGGCAGGATTTGGCCGAGAATTGGGGACGGAGCTTCGAGAGAATACCCTGAATCAGCGCCGGCACGGCAGTTGCTCTCGGGCTCTCTCCACTCGTCTCAGTCGCAAGGCCTTAACATTTTTTGGGACGAACAATGCTCAAGGCAGCAGTAGATAAATAAAATCTCAGCTCCCAAATCAGAAATTTGCGTCGCTGTACTCAAAATATCCAATGACGGAACAACCTACATGACACCAGGCATACGGTTTTCACTTTGTGGAGGTTACAGGTTGGGTGGGTGTCCCGCTCCTTCGCCCCGTATTGGCGAAGAGTGTGGTCAAGAACAAAAGCAATTCTAAGTTTTACGTTTGAAATTTGGGACAAAAATTCCATTTTTCTTCCCGCCCGCTCGCTGTTCATAGGCTAAATCTCGACGGTTGTGTTCAGTTGGAAAATTACAGCTTGCCTCTGTCTTAGTGAGCGAAGGCCGAACGACCCTGAGCTTGCGAAGGGGCGCGAGGACAAATCGAACCATCCCGGCTATTTGTCCCAGGCCATGCCCGTTTCAGGGAGCTCTCTCCATGCTCTCTCCTCGAAACAGCATCTCCCATCCCCAATGTTCCGCCAGATCGGCCCCGCACGGACTGGCTGGCATTGCATCAGTCCCGGCAGGGACGTCTGGAAGTTAGCCCAGTACGTTTCCGGAGGCGCGCACCGCGCATGGAGAAGAAGATGTAGGTCTGGGATTTATCCCAGACTGAGCGAAGCGAAAAGCTGGGTAACGAATGGAACAATTCATTCCGCGCTGCCGCAGGCCTACGCGCAGCAGAGCGGAGCGTTCAATCAAGAAGGTGTAGAGAATGCATCATTGGATCCGATCCTTTCGCAAAGCCCCTGAAAGGATGGGCGCACCCGGCCGCGCTGGGTTAAAATGAAAATCACCGGCGGGAAAAGGAATCTCCAGAGGACATCATGATTTGGTTCCGTGCCTTTGTTTTCTCGCTTCTTATCACCCTATTGCCAATCCACCCTGCATTGTTGGCCCTGCCCCAGCCCATCAGCCAGGGTGGGAATGCGCGAACGCTCACCATCGCAGCCAACGATAAACAGCCGGGTTTCATCCTGCGCATTTCAACCAGGGGCCGCACCGGGTTGGTCGAGGTCCGAAAAAAATCCGGCTCGCTGTTGGAAACTCTGAGCTGTCCGCTGTCACGGGACGAGCCCAAAGCAACGGAACTGGAAGCCGTCACCCAGGAATTCGTCGCCGGCTTTGCCGCCGAAGATCTTGATTTTGACGGCTACATGGACCTGAAGGGCCCCTGGGAGTTTGGCGCAAAGTGGGTCCGTTATTGTGTCTGGCTCTATGACCCTGAGAGCCACACTTTCTCAGGAGCGTACAAGAAAAGACCTTTGGCCGAGCAGATGGAGCTCCTTTACAATCTCCAGGCCGACCCGAAAAGCCGCCGCATCAGCTCTCATTCCATCGGTCCAGTAAATCCGATGTGGGACGAATATCAGATCCAGGGCCTGGACAAGGACCGTCCTTATTGGCCCCGGCTGATTCCCGTTCAGTCCTGTCTTATGCAATCCGATCCGGGGGGCAAAACTATAAGCGTCGCCACGCACTATGAGGGCGGCAAGCCAACCGTTACCCGCCAGGAGCGACAGCCGGAGGACAAACGCCCAATGCCAGAACTCTGCGGGAAATGAATAAGGCATCAGTCCGATGGTCCACAAAGATGGTGATCATCACGGATTAGATTATGGTATGCGTACCAGAGTAGTGGAATCGCCATTTTAGGCCGTACCAGAAAATCGGTATGGATGGCCCCAATGTCCGCAATCCTCGCAGGTACGGTTCGGCCAGCGCATCAAGCGGCTGCGTGAGGCGCGTGGCTGGAGCTTTACCTACCTCTCCGTCCATAGCGGGCTTGCGAAAAACACAATTGTCGAGGTGGAGAGCGGGCGCACGGAGCCCAGGCTCAATACGATTGCCGGGTGCCCCGGCCTTTCCATATCCCCCCTACGAGACAACCGGGTGCCCTGTCCTTCGCGGTTTTGGTTTTCGCGAAGGGCGGGATTCGATGATGTGTCCCTCTCATCTTGAGTTGTGTTAAGCCTGTTGGGGACAGGGCTATTCAATCCCACCCTTGCGAAGAAGCTGAAAAACCAGGAGCCAGCTTCTCCGCAAGGATGGGGCGCCCTCTTGTATCGTTGAGCAGGCAGAAGGGCGGGCCACCCGCCCTATTATTTAACGAAGAGCATCAAGCTGCTTCTCTAGATATTGCAAGTTCTGCTCATAAGCCAATCGCCCATCGCGAACGGCAAGCCCCGCACGAACTTGTTGTTTAGCGGACTCAAAATGCTGATCTCTCACATATGCTCGTGCAAGTTCCAAATGCATTTTTTGAATAACGACATTTGCAAGTTCTTTGTATCCCAATTGTAAACACAGCTTTTCAGCCTTTTTATATAGTCGAGATCCTTCTTTGAGATCACCCTCTACAATTCTGAGGAGCCCATCCGTGGCTGTCAAGGTTATGCGTACTGTGGGATGAGTCCATTGCTCTTCATCTTTTTCCCGATGGGCCTCAATGATAGGTCTTGCAGAATTCGCATCACCGTTCAATAGGTACACGTATGCTAATAGATTAGCAATTCCATCATGATCGCGAAATTTCCTAAATGCTTCTTTCGCAACTCGCAACCCAGTTTCGTAATCTCCTTTGCCCTCGCAGAACAATGCACTTAACAAAGAATAGATCTCCGGTGTTGCCTTTTCCGAATCAACCGCTCCTTGGATCTGGGCTATACTTTCATCATATAAACCGACTTTTTCATAACACACTGCGAGCATAAAAATTGTATCTAGGTTATCGCCAAAACGCTTCTTCGCGGTTCTCAGTAGTTCGAAGGCCATATCCGGCATGCCCTTTTTGAGAGAGACTCGCGCAAGGTTATTGAATGGAATCGGGGTGACATTTGGCCCGATAGTAATAGACTTGGAGAACCATTGCTCCGCTTGGGGCACTTCGCCATTATCTAAGTAGTAGGCACCAATGTTGTTGGCGAGGATCGCTCGGGTCGCAATAGTCTGCTGGCTCTCGTCAATGTCGCTCCATACCTGGGTAAGCTGGGCAATTGCCGAGCGAAATTGCCTTCGCGCTGCATACGCTCTGGCCAACATTTGCTTTGCTTTACTGTCTTGTGGGCTCTTTTCGAGATACCTGACCAAGAGAGTCGACGCTTCGTCAGTTTGTCTCAGTTCAAGCAACGCATTTGCGAGTCCATGTATTGCATGCTGTGCCCACGGTTTTAGAGAAAGAGATGTCTTGAAGGCCACCGCAGCACGATGAAAATCTTCCTCAATACTGTACGCAGCTCCAAGAGCTTCATACAAAGTTGGCTCTCTTACTTCAAGGCGAGTTGCTAGTCGTAAAGTTGAAATTGCTTCTCTATTCTGGCCGAGCTTTAATAAAATCAATCCAAGCAGATGTTCGGCGGCAACTGCTTTGTGCCCAAGAGCAATTGCATCTCGAAGCAATTGGACGGCAAATTCATACCGGTGCTTACGAATGGCCGTATAAGCAAGGCTCAGTATGGGAATGGCATCTTTCGGGTAGTTTTCCTTCAAACGCGAATAAATCTGCTCCGCATCCTCGAAACGCCCTTGGTCGATTCTTGTGCGAGCCAAATTAAGCGCTGCGACATAATGCGCTGGATCAATAGACAATGCTAGTTCAAACTCTACTCGAGCAGAGTCAACATCCCCCGCATTAAGAAACGCTATACCTAAATTAGTGTGCGCTTTGGCACTCTTCGGACGGCGGGTTACTTCTCTTTCAGACCGCGCAATCATCAGATCAATGAGACTTCCACTACCCCGAACCAATTCAGCCCGCCGATGACCATCCGCAAATTCAAGTCTGATGCCTTCACCTTGCTTAATGATCGCAATAGGAGAAGCTGCCGACAATGGATTTAATTGCGGCGAGTCAGCGGTAAACCGCGGAACAGATTCCGCCTGTTTGATATTCTCTTCGCTGTCAGATGTTACGATCATTTCACACTCCTAATTCCACGGGAAAGCATTTTGCGCTCGTCTAGTTTTTTCATTCGCGCCGTATGCTCCTTGTCTCGCTTCTCTCGCCAACGGCGAATTTTGTCTTGGTTTTCCAATCCCTTGATGCATCTTTCGATTTTCAAAAAGATGTGTTCGAAGTCTTTAAGACGGTACCGATAGTTGATGGCCGCCATGGAACGATATAAGTCGTCCAGTTGCTGAACAATACATCTGGGTGCACCTGGGGAAAAATCGGCGATACTCGGAAGGGGATGAGAATTTGCGATACTGACAACGAATTGGTCATAAGTTCGAATTCTTTGACCACGTCTTACCGCACCCATTGCCTGCATCAAGTCCATTTGAAAACTGTTGTCAAATAATTGAACACCCAAAGGGATTCCCGTGAACATTTCGAAAAAACATGCGCCTAGAGAGAATATGTCCGCGTCAAGTGCTATGTACGGATCATCATCATGTAACGACGCCAGCATCTCAGGTGCGACATATCCCAAGTCTCCCGGCGGAAATTGGGCATAGTCAGCGAGGAGACCTGGCGTGGTACCATCTAACACCCGAGCGGTTCCAAAATCAGAAAGTTTAAGAGTGCCATCCGCCATTATTAGGAAGTTGCGCGGTTTAATATCTCTATGGGCAATTCTGAGCTTATGTATCCTCTTGATGGCCTTACACATGAAACGAAAATACTCTAGCGCCGCGTGTGCACCCATTACGTTTGTTTCAATCAAGGTACCCAGGTCGGTTTCAGCGAGTTCCAATGCATAATATGGGAACGGAATATTGAACGCCCCCGCATTGTAAAGAAACTCTGACCTGGGCGCGACAAGTTGAATGATATGTTTTTGACCAGCTAACCTCGTCAGCACTTCAGATTCACGATCAAATGATTCACGACGGTAAGCATCGCCCTCAAACGGGTGCCGAAATTTGAGGGCAACTTTTGTTTTCTCGTGTTGCCCATCCGCTGCCTCGAAGAGCAACGAAAAAGTCCCGCTAGCGATTCGACGTAGATTAGAAAATCGCTTTCCGATGTCTGACTGGCCCTCAATTGCTGTGAAGAGACTCTCCCAATTGGGATCTATGGCCATTTAGTCGCGTCCAAATCTTTGCTTTAGAAATTCAATAGCCTCATCGGGATTGTTCTGAAGAATCTCTAAGACGTCAGCAGGAACTTTGCCAGCAGAGAGCAGCAAGCGATTTTGATTGTAGCTAAAATACTTGGCCACCCTGCCGATTAGATCTTCAGAGGGGCCCACCTCGTTGTTCTCCAACTTGCTCAAGTAGCTGTAAGTCACACCAAGTTCCGGGGCCAGCTTTTTAATGCCAAGGCCACGTTTGGCGCGCAATTGCCGAAGGACTTTCCCGAACTGCATGCCAAAGCGTAGCAAGGGTTGACTTTATTGTCAACCCTTGCCCAGATACGAAAGGGCGGGCACCCGGCACTGGGAGGTTCACTCCGCCACAGAGTTAGGTTTTTAACTTTTCTTGGCCCGCTTCCGTCTGGCGCTCGCATATCGGGCTTCGGCCATGGCGATGATTCTTGACAGCCGGACCTTGTAGAAATCGGCGACTGCCTGAAGGATGTCGAGCGTCAGATTTGCTTTGCCCGCTTCCAACCTTTGCAAGTAGGAGTCGTCGATGCCCATCTTCTCAGCCGCTTCCTTGTAACCCAGGCCGCGTTTCTTCAGCCGCAGTTCGGTAAAGACTGCCCCTATGGCCCTTGCGTAGGTTGTGGCGTGCCATCTTTCAATGGGGCGTCCCATGGAGAGATGGTAATGCCCTGACTCCGTCTTAGTTTCCGGTTGATAATCCGGAAACGTAATGGATTGGTTCGAGCTGATAACGACCCGCGGGCGATGGCTTAGGAACGTCGAAGCCGAGTTCCGCTGTGGCGAATTCAGGATTTCTTGGGTAAGTCTGGACCCAGGCGAGGACGTGGCCATCTTGATCGACCGCGCCCAAAATTTGGCCTATCTGAACAGACCGCTGGACGAATGTCAAATTCTGGCTGCCCAGCACCAGTACGAGCTGACCTTGCCGGAGTCCAAAGGCTTAATCGCCCGAGTCAAAAGATTCCTGATCTCCATCACCCTCAATCATTGAGGCAATTCTTCCCGGTGGCACGAAGACACGGTTGCTCCATCCTTCGTGGATTTTGCGAAGAGTCTGCCGACCCCTGCTTGCATGGCCCCTACTAACATGTGTGACACTTCCAAATTGTCTCACCCAAGGGGTGCACCTCAGCCCATTGGGATCTCCTGGGATGTTTGCAACTAAAGTCTTTGTTTATTGGGATCACGGGGGAGGGGGGCACCCCCCTGGTACAGGGGGCCAAGGGCAGGATGGAAAAGCTGGATTGCGGGCAGCCTTCAGGGCGGGGGTATTTCGTGCATCTGGCGTTTGAAGCAACGTGGCAAAGGTAGATATGCAAGCGAGTGTTTTCGCGGAGTAAGGGAATGTGAAAAAGCGGCCGCCCAGGCGGCAAGACGTAAGTTCTTTAAAAACTCGTCATCCATTCTTCACCTTGACCGTCTCACCCGCCAGAGACGATCCAGCTTCAAGCACAAGGAAGCGCACGCGGCCGCTGGAAATGGCCCGCCCCTCGGCATCCGTTACCGTGGCTTCCCAGACCTGTGTGCGCCGGCCGCGCATCAGCGGGCGCGCCGTGGCGCGGAGCTTGCCTTCGCGCACCGCGTTCAGAAACGACGTATGGTTCTCCAGGCCAACCACGGACTGGCCCCTTCGCCGGGCCGCCAGTGCGGCTCCAATCGACGTCACCGCCTCAACCAGCCCTGAGTGCACTCCGCCATGCACGATCCCGTAAGGCTGCCGATGCATGGGGCCAATCTCCACCTCCGCCACAACTTCGTCCGCCGTGGCGCGGACAAAGTGAATGTTCATTGCAGCGTCCCACCCCTGGAGAGAAGCGTTGATGTTAGCGGCAAAATCTCCGCTAGAGTTTTCAGAAAGGTTCGGTTGATCGGCCATGACATTAGTCGCGGCTGCGCAGCTTGGAGAGAAGGCGCAGGATCTCCAGATAGAGCCAGATGAGCGTGACCATCAGGCCAAAGGCCCCGTACCACTCCATATATTTCGGCGCGCCGGAGTTCACTCCGGTCTCAATGAAGTCAAAGTCCAGCACCAGGTTGAGAGCAGCCACGATAACGACAAAAATGCTGAACCCGATCCCAATGGCCCCGGCAGCGTAAACCGATTGAAACGCATTGATGTGAAACAGGCTGAGAATGAATGTAAGAAAATAAAAAAGAGCGATCCCTCCGGTGGCCGCCACCACGCCCAGCCGGAATTTCTCCGTGACGCGAATCACTCCGGTCCGGTAAGCGAGCAACAGCATAAGCAAGGTGCCAAAGGTCAGGCTCACCGCCTGAATCGCAATGCCGGGAAAACGCGCCTCAAAAATGGAGGACACCATTCCCAGCACCAGGCCTTCCAGCAGCGCGTAGAGGGGCGCAGTCACCGGGGCCCACGATTTTTTGAAGATGGTAACGATCGCGGCGATCAACCCGCCGATCACGCCGAGGATTCCCAGTGGATACACCGCCTCCGGAGAGTTCGAATGCAAGTAGATGTTCCACGTCCAGGCTGCCGTGGCCATGGCACAGAGCAGCAGAATGCCCGTCTTGTTGGCGGTCCCTTGCAGCGTCATGGTCTCGCCGAACGCTGCGTGCTCTCCCTGGAACGCCTGGTCGCTCAAGGCTGGATTTGAAGTTCTCATCAATTGGGCCACGGAAATTCTCCTTGGGTGCTATTTCTTGTTCTATGCTCCTGCTAATGCAATTGTAAGCCAGGGCGGAGCGTTTCAAGCCAAGTCGATATCTGTCTCACTACAACTGTTTCCAGGAACTTCACATATTTCGCAGTTGACTGAGGGGCTATCCAAAGCTCATCATCCTGACAGGGGTAACCAGATGAACAGGAAAAACATGCCCGGCTGGCTAATTGTGCCGGTTTTTCTCGGACTCGGCGTCGTGTTCTTCTTCATTGGTTACTGGCCAGACCACTCCGCGCTGGAAGGCGCGCTGGGCGTTCTTGCGGCGATCTGTTGGTTCTTGATTGAGCTGGCTGTCCATCCTTACGAAAGCCGCTACGAAAAAGAGAGTAACAATAAATTCGGCTTGCTTTGATCGCCACCTCGTCCCGACCGCGCAGGCTGCCTACATGTTTGCGACTTCCTCCAGGATCTTGGCCAGCGCGTGGCGTATGCTCTCTGCCGAACGTACTTTGAAAGTGCGCACCGGCAATGGCCTGAGCATGTTCCGGACGCTTCCCAGGGCCCCGTCCGCGTACTGCGTATTCAACAACTCGAATTGCAGGTAGTAGACAATACATTTTTCTTGCGTGCCCGGCGTCAGCCGCGGCAAATTGCGAAATGAGTAAAAATCCATGGGGCTGCCAATCACCACAAAAACGTGGATGGCATCCGCTGCGGGCTGGGCATGGTCCGCATCCGCCGGTGGGTCCTGCACACTCGCATTGAGCCGGCGCAGCAGTTCGTCTTGCAGGAAGACCGGGCTCTCCCGCTTTTGTTCCAGCGCCACAATATCAATCATCGCCGGACCATTCTCCGGAGCCAGCACAGTTTTGGCGCGCGGCCAGTCCAATTCCTTCACGCTATCTTGTTCAAACGTCACACGCCGTCGCCGGAGGTCAAGCATGGCCACGTTGAGTGACCCATGGTCCAGGTCGATCTGGCTCAAAGCTTTCAACAGAGGCAGAACGACGGAAAGATAACGATTGTAAAATCGGGTGGAGCCGCGGAAAAGATCGGAAGCCGTAACGTCGGCCAGCAGTTCCAGCCGCACCTGGTGCTTTGGAGTCAAGGGCAGGTGCAATTTGCTCGTAATGTCAGAACGGAAAAGGTAGTCCGGCCCTTCCATGTTTGGCATCCAGAACTCGACGCTGGGGAGCCCGGCCCAGGCTCGGGGTAAAGGATCGTTCTTCGGCGGTTCAACCCGCAGCGTGGTTTGCATCAAGTTGTGCTCCATGCTCTTGTCATCCACCAGCGCCACGGTTACGCTGTACTCACCCGGCAGCACAAACATGTCCCAGTATAGGATTACCGGTTTCTTCTTGATTTCCGGCGGCATGTTCTTCAAGCGGAGCAGATTATAGTCGTGAAACGACTGACCCGCCGCATCGGTGAGCTGCACCAGCACGACGATGCGGGCAGCCTGAGAACGCCCGACCAAGTCACTGCCGGACAACTCAACTTCAATGCGCGCTTGCAGCCTTTGATGCAAGGAGAGCCCATAGGACCGCATACGGACTTTCCAGGGCACCGGCGCCTGCGGCCCTTGCTTGACCCACTGTGCGAAGGGTACGGCGGCAAATACCTTTTCAACGGAGACATCATCGGCGCGGAGTGGAGCGCAGGCGGCGAAGAGCAAAACAAACGCGGAGAAGAAACCGTGTGTTCGGGGCACAAGTCCAATCATGAAAAACTTCTTGAAGGAGTCCAAACAATCATAGGATTGCCAACGCCTTTATACAAGCTGGCCGCAGCCAAGTTAAATTGCACCGGGTTGCCGGAATAGCCATCTAACAGCGACAATGGTCACCATGCGTCCCCATCCGATCAGGTTTAGACACGCGGCCGTGTTGTCCGCCATCATTTTTTTGCTGGCCCAAAATTTGCAGTCTGACACGCGCCCGCTTCCGGAAGACCGCGGCGCGGTCCATCTTTATCAACTCCTGACCAAGCTCAAGACCACCGCCCGGTTTATGCAGGCCGTGGCCCATCCGGACGACGAAGACGGCGGCCTGCTCACCCTGGAAGCGCGCGGCAACGGCGCCTCAGTTGTGCTGTTCACCGTGACTCGCGGTGAAGGCGGCCAGAACAAGTTTGGCGCCGAGAGTTCCGACGAGCTTGGCATCCTGCGCACGCTGGAGTTGCTGGAAGCGGACAAATATTACGGCGTGGAGCAGCGCTTCAGCCACGTGGTGGACTTTGGCTTCTCCAAGACCGCGGAGGAAACATTCAACAAGTGGCACGGACATGATGTTGCCCTGGGTGATCTGGTGCGCGCGATACGCATCTTCCGCCCCGACGTACTCACCAGCCGCTTCAGCGGCACCAAGCGCGATGGACACGGCAACCATGAAGCTTCCGGCGTTCTGACGCATGAAGCCTTCCGCGCCGCCGCCGATCCTAACCGGTTCCCGGAGCAGATTAAAGAAGGCCTGCTGCCCTGGCAGGCGAAGAAGCTCTACCTGGGAAACCCGCCGCGCATGTTCACCGGCGGAAACATTGCCGACGAAGACTATACCGTCAAACTCGACATCGGCGAATACAGCCCGATTCTGGGAATGTCGTACACGCAGTTTGCGCTGGAAGGACTGGCCCACCAGACCTCGCAAGGCACGGGCGGAATCCGCGTAGCGCCGGGACACCGCTATACCTATTACAAGCTGACGGACTCCGCGCTTCCCAAGCCTGCGGCACACGAAGACGATTTCTTCGATGGTATCGATACGTCTTTGGTCGGACTGGCTTCACGGCTTGGCGCCGAAGAGTCAAAGGTGCCGTTCCTGCGGCCGGCGCTCGTGAACCTGCAAAAGCAGGTGGACGAAGCAATCAAGCTCTTTTCCATACAGGCCCCATCCGCTTGCGCTCCGGCATTGTTGAGCGGATTGAACGATACTGTGTTGCTCATCAAGCAGATCTCAGGTTCTGATCTTTCTGCTGCTGCCAAGGCTGAGTTGATGTCGTCCCTGGAAACCAAGCACCAGCAGTTTGCGGAAGCCGCGAAGGAAGCGCTGGGGATTTTCTTTGAGCTTACCGTGGACCAACCCGGCGTGCCGTCCAGCCCTTCTTTCTTCCCGCGTATGGAACAGACCTTGTCCATTGCGATACCGGGACAAACGTTTCACGTGACCGCGCGGCTGTATAACCGTGGCAAATTGCCGATCAAGCCGAATGACGTGACGCTGAACTTGCCTCAGGGATGGAAGAGTACCGTCCTCAAGAAGGACGACAAGGAACTATCAACGGGCGATGTGGCCGCCGTCCAATTCGAAGTGACGGTACCAGAGAACGCCAAGTACACGCAGCCCTACTTCAGTCGCCGCAATCCGGAAACAGAAACCGTGTACGCCGTCAACGATCCCAAACTGCTCACCGATCCATGGCCGCCCTATCCTGGGAGCGCACGGGCAACATTCATGATGAAAGACGCGTGGGGTGATGCTTCTGCCGTCGCTAAAATTAAGTTTGTCGATCCCACGCTGGGCCAGTCGGAGCGTCCGCTGGCCGTGGGCCCACCGGTCTCTGTTTTGCTGACAACGCCAGTGGTGGTAGCGCCGGTGGGTGGCACAGGCAAAGCCGAGATCGGCGTGAGCGTACGCAGCAACGTGCAGAGCGCCGTCCATGCCAAGCTGAAGCTGGAGACGCCGCAAGGATGGAAGGTGGAACCGGAGTCGATTGCGGTTGATCTGGACCACGATGGCGACGTCAACAGTTATTCGTTTCAGGTAACTCCCCAGAACCTGCACGAAGGCACATATCAGGTGACCGCGCGCGCCGACTACAACGGCAAGCAATATGCCGAAGGCTTCAAGATCATCACCCGCCCCGACCTGGATTCGTACTACGCCTATCGCCCGGCGACGGAGAACGTGCAGGCCGTGGATGTGAAGCTGCCCGCGCAACTGAAGGTCGGATATATCATGGGCACCGGAGATGAGATTGCGTCGGTGCTGCAAAGCGTGGGCCTGAACGTGAGCATTATCACGCCGCAGGAGTTGGCGTCCGGCGACCTGGGCCGCTACGGCACGATTGTGGTGGGCATCCGCGCCTATGACACACGCACCGACGTGCGCGAACAAAACCGGCGCCTGCTCGATTACGTGAACCGTGGCGGAACGCTCATTGTGCAGTACAACCAGAGCACAAATGCCTTCAATGAAGGCCATTACACCCCATATCCGGCCACCGCAGCTAACGTACGCGTGGCCGTGGAGGAAGCGCCGGTGGAAATACTGGCTCCGAACGAACGCATTTTTTCCTACCCGAACAAAATTGTGGCCAAAGATTTTGACGGCTGGGTGCAGGAGCGCGGCCTCTACTTTATGTCGCAATGGGACGCGCAATTCAAGCCGCTGCTTTCCTGCCATGATCCGGACGAGCCGGCGCAGAACGGCGGCCTGCTGATGGCCCAGTACGGCAAGGGCGTTTACATTTATTCCGGTTACGCTTTCTCCCGGCAGCTTCCCGCGGGAGTGCCCGGCGCGATCCGGTTGTTTGTAAATCTGGTAAGCGCGGGACATGAGGGGAAATGAATTCTGACATTCGTCGCGACCTCGAAGAGCTGCCCGGCCTACCGCCGAAACGGGCGTTTTGGGAGGCGCTCGCCACAGTGGGGATTCCCAGCCTCCTCATATCCGGCGTTCTCCTGTACTGGGTAGGGTTTCGGGCGGAGGAATGGCTTGTCTACGTTATCGTTTTTTTCGTTCCTGTTGTTCTGTTGTTGCCGATCGTTTTTGTCCGCTATCTCAATGGAGTTGAGCCCCGCAAACTGACCCGACGGCAACACATCATTAGGACCATAGTCTGCGGATCGATGGCAGTTTGTTTTGCGGGCATTTCATTCTGGGAATGGCACTATGGGATGCGTATGCGGCCAACGTGGCCGATCATGGCGCTGGCATGGCTAGTCATTGCGGCTGACCACCTCCGTAACGCCCGTAAGGCTGAAGAGGCGGCGTCGGCTCCGCAATGAGTTCTTCCTCCACTCCTCCGCAACTCGCGCGTGAGATCGGCCTGCGTGAAGCCACGGCGCTGAACATGATTGATATGGTCGGCGTGGGGCCGTTCATCACCATGCCGCTGATCGTACATGCTATGGGCGGCCCGCAGGCCATGCTGGGATGGATCCTTGGCGCGTTCTTTGCCATGTGTGACGGCCAGGTGTGGGCCGAACTGGGCGCGGCCATGCCGCAGGCTGGAGGCTCCTACCAATATCTCAAAGAGAGCTTTGGCGCGCAAAAGCTGGGCCGGCTCATGTCTTTTCTCTTCGTCTGGCAGCTTATTTTCAGCGCTCCGCTTTCCATCGCTTCCGGATGCCTGGGCGTTGCACAATATGCAAACTATCTTTGGCCCGCGCTGGGCAAGACACACTTCGATCATCCGCTCTCGGTGGTGCTTCCGTTGGTCGGCAAATTTGAAGTGCGCGTGCTGATCACCAACGGGACTTTTGTCGCGATGGCCGTATGCGGGCTCGCCGTGCTGTTGCTTTACCGGCGCATCACGGTGATCGGAAACCTATCAAAATTTCTCTGGGTCGGCGTGATCGGCACTATGCTGTGGGTGATCTTTGCTGGACTGACGCACTTCAATGCAGCGCAAGCGTTCAGCTTCCCCCCAAGCGCGTTTCATTTTTCCACCGGATTCATGACCGGTCTAGGTTCGGCCATGCTGATTGCCTACTATGATTACTGGGGATACTACAACGTGTGCTTTCTGGGCGCGGAGATCCGGCAGCCGGAGCGCAATATTCCTCGCGCGGTTCTTTGGTCGATTGCACTGGTCGCGGTCCTCTATTTGCTCATGAACACGAGCATGCTGGGCGTGGTCCCGTGGCAGGAGATGGACCGGGCGGCAACGTCCGGCACGCAAAGCTTTGTGGCTTCCACTCTCTTGCAGCGGACGTACGGTGTGTGGGCGGGCAAGACTGCGGCTGTGCTGATTATGTGGGTGGCATTTGCGTCAGTGTTTTCGCTTCTGCTCGGTTATTCGCGGGTGCCGTATGCCGCTGCGCTGGATGGCAATTATTTTCGCGCGTATGCCAAAGTCCATCCCAAAGGCCAGTTCCCTTATATTTCTTTGCTCACGCTCGGCGGGGTGGCAGCGCTGTTTTGTATCTTCCGCCTGATCGATGTAATCACTGGCCTGGTGGTGATCCGCATTACCGTGCAGTTTCTGATGCAGATCATCGGACTGCTGCTTTTGCGCTGGCGGCGGCCTGATTTTCCGCGTCCGTTCCGAATGTATCTTTATCCGTTGCCGGCGCTTCTTGCCATGTTTGGATTCGTTTATGTCCTCTTTTCGCGCAAGGGATCTCTGCGCGACTTGAGCTACGCCCTGGCGATTGCTGCGATTGGCGCACTCATCTTTCTGGCCCGGTCCTGGCGGCGCAAGGAATGGCCGTTTTCCAGCCATGTTGCTCACGAAACAGCGGGAACGTAAGTCAAATAAGTTTGCTCGCCGAGCGATCAAGCCATGTAAGGAGGTTTGCAAATGCGGTACGTTAGAATATTGTGCTTCGTCGTAGTATTTGCATTTACCATGATCACGCTTACTCAAGCGCATGGTCAGGGCAAGCCAGGGTCTGATCAGTCAGCGTTTTCCAGCGCGATCGATAAGGAGATCAGCAACATCGAAAATCAGTTTGTTGCCGTCGCGGAAGCCATGCCCGAAGATAAATTTGATTCCAGCCCGGAAAACCTGAACCTGCCAGGCAGTGATTTTAAGGGAGTCCGCACATTCGCCACGCAGATCAGGCACGTGGCCGCGGACAACTTTGCCATTTGGGCGCCGCTGACCGGCAAGCCCGAACCGGCTGGCATCAATGCTCCCAATGGTCCCGCCGAGATGAAGGGCAGGGCCGAGATCCTCAAGTTCCTGAAAGACTCGTTCGTGTTCGCCCACAAAGCCGTTACTGGGCTGACCGGCGAGAACGCACTGGGCCTGGTGGAGTTTCGCGGCAGCAAAGTTACCCGCATCTCACTGGTTGTCCTCGCGCTGACTCACATCAATGACCATTACGGACAAATGGTGGAGTACTTGCGCATGAACGGCGTTGCTCCACCCGGTAGTCGTCCTAGAATGAAAAGCTCCATACCAGGCTCCTCTGGGTCCTTGGGTATGGCTTACCAAACTCAATAACCGCAATAGCGAAGAAAGAGACGAGGAGAACCGAATGAAGCACGCAAGAATCTTCAGCTTGTTGGTCCTGCTATGTTCCGCTGTGGGTGCATTTTCCCAGGGAGCAGCCAAGCCCGCAACACCTGCGCCAACGCCGCAGGCCCCGCCGACCATCGCCGCGGTGGTTGACCGTGAAGTCGGCATGATTGAAAAAGAGTTTGTCGATGCCGCCGAGGCCATGCCGGAAGACAAGTTCAATTTTGCTCCCACTAGTCAGAGTATGCCGGGCGGCGATTTTAAAGGCGTCCGCACTTTCGCGCAGCAAATAAAACATGTGGCGACTGTGAACTTCATGCTGTGGGGCACCATTACCGGGGACAAACCGCCCGCGGACGTTAACAACGGAGACGGCCCGGCTTCGATGACGAGCAAAGCCGACATTGTGAAATACCTGAAGGACTCCTACGCGCTGGGGCATCGCGCGGCCAAATCGCTGACCGCCGAAAACATTGTGGCCCAAGTCCCCAGTCCCTTTGGTCCCAACCAGACCACGCGGCTTTTTTGCGCCACTTTCTCCGTGGCCCACGGTTTTGATCATTACGGCCAGATGGTGGAGTACTTGCGCATGAACGGAATTGTTCCGCCAGCCAGCCGCGGCAACTAAGACCTCGGCCAAAATACGAAAAAGCGTGGAAGGTGGATGCCTTCCTCGCTTCTTTCTTGCAGGGTAGAATAGTGGCGGGCTTTTGTCCGGATTGTGCAGAGTGCCTGCAATCGCGCGTTCATGATATTGTTAACGTCTTCCCGCTCAGCATTCAAAAGCAGATTCAAAAAAATCAAGATCAAGAAACTAGGAGAGTTCAACCATGAGACATCTGAGAACGTTCTGCCTGTTAGCGGTACTCAGCTTTGCCACAAGTACGCTCGTGTTCGCGCAAGGCGCCGCCGCGCCGGCGCAAACTCCCGCGCCAGCCCCTCAAGCCCAGGCCACACCCGCACCTCCGGCAAACATTGCCGCGGTGGTGGAGCGCCAGGTCAGCCAATATGAAAAGCTCATGGTTGACGCAGCCGAAGCCATGCCGGAAGACAAATTCAATTTCACTCCTGAGAGCCTGAACATCAAAGGCAGCGAGTTCAAAGGCGTGCGTACCTTCGCCCAGCTCATCAAACATACGGCCAGCGCTAACTTCCGCTTTTGGACGGCGCTGAGCGGCGATAAGTTCCCAGAAAGCATCAAAGGCAGCAACGGTCCTGACGAACTGAAGACCAAAGCGGAGGTCATCCAATTTCTGAAGGACTCATTTGCCGTGGGGCATCGGGCGGCCAAAACCCTGACCGCCGAAAACGCGGTGGAAATTGTCCAAATGGTCCGGGGATCGGGACCCCGCTTGACTCTGGCAACCGGCGCAGTCATTCACTGTGGCGACGAGTACGGCCAAATGGTGGAATACCTGCGCCTGAGCGGCATCGTGCCGCCCGCGAGCCAGTCGCACTAAATACGGAGGGCATGGGGGAACACGGAGGGATTGGCCTCCGTGTTTGGCTGGCGGAACTCAGCCTATGAGTAGATTGATTAAGTAGAAGTATCATTCCTAGCGCAGCGAGGAATCTGCTCTGCAAATGATTGTGAGCCAGAAGCATCAGGAAAATTTTACTAGCCTGGCGATAAGCCATTTCGCTCATTCGTCGATGTGAGCCTTCCTCTACACGAGACGTGCAGACGGAGAAGATTCCTCTCCTACGGCTCGGAATGACACTTCTTACGGAAGAGGCACTGATAAGTTCGCCAGAACCTCACCCGGCTCCGGCCGCTGTCTCCAGTCTGCGTCGGTTCGCGCATAGGAAATAACTCCATCAGGCCGCACAACGTACGTCGCCGCCAGCGGCAACTCCCAGCTTTGGTCGCCGTTGTAGCCGGGCAGCTTGGTGTAGATCGTTTCGTACATCGCCTGTAATTCCGCCGGGACGCGATACACCAGCCCGAACTTACGCGCCACTTGATTGCCCGCGTCGCTCAGGACGGGGAAGCGCAGCTTGTGCATGTCGCGCGTCATGTAAGAATGTTTCTTGGTCTGCGGTGAGATGGCCACCAGCGATGCCCCGGCATCGGCAATCTGCTTGTGGACCTCCTGCAAGGCCGCGAGTTGGGCGTTGCAGTAAGCGCACCAGCGTCCACGATAGAAAACCATCACCAGCGGGCCGCGGCGCAGGAGCTCTTCGGAACGCCATGTCATGCCGTCGCCGTCCGGCAGTTCAAAGTACGGAGCCATGGCTCCGGCTTTCAGCGCGCGCTCGAAGATGTCGGAGTCTTTCAGCTCTTCGGCCGCGCGGTCCACGGTGGCAAGTCGTTCGGCGGGGACCAGCGAGCGCAATTTGGCGGTGAGTTCGTCGAGTTGTTGTTGGAGAGGCATTTTCCATTGCGGAACGAAACTTCACCTGAAACCCCGAAGCGACAGCGAGGGGTCCCTATAACCACGAAGATTTTCGGCGAACCAAAAAACAACACAGCCGAGGGCGGCTGTGCTCCAGATCTCGGTTACTTGTACTCAGCTTCGCTTTGTGTTTCTTCGTGTTCTTTGCAGTGACAGGGTTCCCTCTCCACTTCGCGGTTCGGGACATAACAAGAGCTACATCCCCGGAAACTTCATCCCCGCCAGCTTCCTGCCAAAACTGGCTTTGCCCATGTCTTTGAACATTTTGCGCATCTGGGCGTACTGGCGCAGGAGTTGGTTTACTTCTTGCACGCTGGTCCCGGAGCCGCGGGCAATCCGCTTGCGCCGGCTGCCGTTGATGATCTCATGGTGCAAACGCTCTTTCCCGGTCATGGAGTTAATGATGGCTTCCACGCGCGTGATTTGTTTTTCATCCACGTTGTTGGCGGCTTTCTGCATGTTGGCGAACGGGCCGATGCTGGGCAGCATCTTCATGATGCTTTGCATTGAGCCCAGCTTTTTTACCTGCCGGAGCTGGTCGCGGAAATCTTCCAGGGAAAAGCCATCGCCGCCCAGCGCTTTTTGCGCGAACTCCTGGGCTTTTTTCTGGTCGACGTTTTCCTGCGCCTTTTCGATCAGCGTCATCACGTCGCCCATGCCCAGAATGCGGCTGACAATGCGGTCGGGATGGAAAGGCTCCAGCGCGTCGTACTTTTCGCCCACGCCCATGAACTTGATGGGCTGCCCGGTGACATGGCGGATGGAGAGTGCTGCGCCGCCACGCGCATCGCCGTCCATCTTGGTCAGGACGACGCCGGTAATGGAGAGCTTTTTGTGAAACTCGTCGGCGGAGCGCACCGCGTCCTGGCCGGTCATGGCGTCCGCCACGAACAAGATTTCCTGCGGGTTCAGGATCTTCTTCAACGACTGCATCTCTGACATCAGTTCGTCGTCGATGTGCAGGCGTCCCGCTGTATCCACGATGAGAAAGTTGCAGCCGGTGTTGATGGCTTCCTTGCGCGCTTCTTTGGCCAGACGCTCGACCGTGGGCGTGTCTGAGGCTTCAACCTTGCCTTCGTACAGATGCGCCTTGATGGCCTCAGCCACCACTTTGAGTTGCTGCCGCGCCGCGGGGCGGTATACGTCCACCGATACCAGCATGGGCCGGTGCCCGCCTTTTTTGAGCCAGGCGGCGAGTTTGCCGGACGTGGTGGTTTTACCTGAACCTTGAAGCCCAGCCATCAGGATCACCGATGGCGGCTGCGAAGCGAATTTGAGCTTGGCCGTATCGCGTCCCAGGATTTCAACCAGTTCGTCATGGACGATCTTGACCACCTGTTGCGCCGGAGAGAGCGCGGTCATCACTTCCTGTCCGACGGCTTTTTCCTGGATGCGGTCAATCAGCTGCTTGACCACTTTGAAGTTGACGTCCGCCTCAAGCAGCGCCAAACGGATCTCTTTCAGCGCTTCCTCAATGTTTTCCGGCGTGAGCGTGCCCTGTCCGCGCAGGTTCTTGAACGCTCGTTGCAGTTTGTCCTGAAGATTCTCAAACATAAAATTAAATGGTTCCTCGCTTGCGGCGCCCGCGATGCAGCGGGATCGATGGAATGCCCGTGCTCTCAGGATGTGGGCAGGACGGGCTTAAATCTATTGTAACAGCGGCCCAATCTTCGATTGACTCAGGCACTCCTGCACAGCGTTTCCTGCTTAGCGTTTGTGCTCGACATCTTTTTCGACGCCCAGATAGTTCAGAAACGCCCGCGTGAGTTCGCGCTTGAGTGCCTGGTCATCCGGGGGCAACAGACCTTTCCAAACCGTCTTGTCCGTTGGATTCGCAACCAGTTCGAACAATGTGCTGATCACCATCATCAACCCCAGAGATAGAGCGGTCTTAGGATCGGGATGGCGAATTGCCTTGCGATGAGTCAGGAAGAGAGCCAGCAAATGCTCGTAGGTGCTCATCTCCCATTTCGTGGCCTTCTTCCAAAACGGGGTATTGCAACGGCCTTGCACAAACTGACGAAGCGCATACAGCAGGTTTGCGTTAGCACGGTAACTGACCACCATGCTGTTGATGAGCTGTTCGGCAAACACAGGCAACGGAATCTGGCGGGCCATGGCCGGGGTCAGGCTGGCGCGCAGCCGCTCGTCCTGGCGTTCCAGAATGCCAAGGATGACCGTCTCCAGCAGCGCGTCTTTATCGCGAAAGCGGCGATAGATCGCGCCTGGCGTCAGTCCCGCGTGCTGGGCGATGCGTGGAATGGTCGTTCCTTCCACTCCATGTTGTCCCAGGACTTCTGCCGCGGCCTTCAATAACTTGCGCAACGACTCCCGGCTGCGCGCCTGCTGCGGCACAAGCGTATTTTTTGCCATGCGTTTTTTGTACCAGCCCGGGAAAATAATACTTGACATAAATGTAAATGTAAATTTACATTTACATAATAGGTTATAATCGAGGAGATTCTGCATGGCCGCAGCCGCCATTCCCGCACCGTCCACCCCTGCCGCACCGCAGCATCCGCTCCGCGAGAAGAACTTCCGCATGTTGTGGATCGGCGGCACGATCTCCCTCATGGGAGACCAGTTCTATCTAGTGGCCCTGCCGTGGCTGGTCTTGCAGCAGACAGGTTCCGCGGTGGCCATGGGGGCAATCATGATGGCAGGCGCCATTCCGCGGGCTTTGCTTATGCTCATGGGCGGCGCGGTCACGGACCGCATTTCCCCGCGCAAGATCATGATGGCCACAGCGTCAGCGCGCACGCTCTGCGTAACGGTGATTGGCGTTCTGGTTTGGTTGCGTATTTTGCAGACGTGGGAGCTTTATGCTCTGGCGTTTGCTTTTGGCGTGGCCGATGCGTTCGCTGCTCCGGCCTCGTCGGCCTACACGCCTTCCCTGTTGAAACGCGAGCAACTGGTCGCAGCGTCGTCGGTCAGTCAAAGCACCGCGCAGTTAACCACCATTGTTGGCCCGGTCCCGGCGGGCTTTGTGATCAAAGCGCTGGGGCTGGCGTGGGCGTTCTTTATTGACGCCATCAGTTTCCTGTTCATCATCGGCGCACTTTGGAAGTTGCCCGATCCGCCCAAATCGCAGACTGCTCCAAAAAAAGTGTGGCACGCGATCCTGGAGGGATTTAACTACGTCGGCAAAGACGTGCCCCTGCGATCGCTTATGCTGCTGGTTACGGCGATTAACTTCTGCGTTGCTGGACCGGTTTCGATCGGGCTGGCTTATCTGGCCAAGACAAGATTCGGGTCCCCCGCTGCGTACGGCGTTGTGATCTCAGCTTTTGCCGCAGGCAGTCTGCTGGGCGCTCTGCTGGCGGGTGTATGGAAAATTCGCCGGCGAGGCATCATGATTCTTTTAGTCTCCGCGGTGCTCGGCGCTTGTTTAGGGACACTCGGCTTGTTAGGACATGTGTGGAGCGTGGCCAGCGTGCTGCTGGTCATGGGTGCTGCCGCCGGTATGACCAACGTTCACGTCGGCGCCTGGGCGATGCAACGGATCGATACCGCCGTACGCGGACGCGTGGCCAGCGTGCTCATGCTCGCTTCCGTCGGGCTGACGCCTATCTCACTCGCGGTTGCGGGACTGCTGATTGCCTGGAGCTTGAAGTTCATGTTTCTCCTCGCCAGTGGGGTGTTGCTGCTGGCCGCTGCCGGGGCTGCGGTGCAGAAGCAGGTGAGGGAGATCGAATAACGCAAATGACAAACGATCCGGAGTTTCCCGCGGTGCTAAGGCCGCTATACTATAGAGTCCTGAGCAGCCATCATGACAAACGCCCGCGCCAACGCTGTTTCCGATTCTCCTGATGCCTGGCCGTCTTTGCCGCTCTCTGAATGGAAAGACACCCTGGCCACCCTGCACATGTGGATGCAGATTGTGGGCAAAGTCCGGCTCGCGCTCACGCCACGGGCCAACCACTGGTGGAATGTCCCGTTGTATGTAAACGCGCGCGGGCTGACTACTTCACCCATTCCTTACGGCCAGCGGATCTTTGAAGTCCACTTTGATTTTGTGGAACACAAGCTGGTCATACAGATCAACGATGGCGCCACTCGATCCATCGCCCTGGCTCCGCGTTCGGTGGCGGACTTTTACCAGGAGTTCATGGCAGCCTTGCGCTCGCTTGACCTCGAAGTCAAGATTTGGAAAATGCCGGTGGAGATTCCGGACCCGATCCCGTTCGACCAAGACCGCATCCATGCTTCCTATGATCCCGCATACGCGCAAAGGTTCTGGCGCATCCTTGTCTCCACCGACGAGGTTTTCAAAACATTCAGTGCGCGCTTCCTGGGCAAAGCCAGCCCGGTGCATTTTTTCTGGGGAGCCATGGACCTGGCGGTAACGCGCTTCTCCGGGCATCGCGCACCGGAGCGCAACGATCCTGATCCCGTCCTGCGCAAGATCATGCGTGAAGCCTACTCCCATGAAGTGATCAGCGCGGGCTGGTGGCCGGGCGGCAACGGCGTGAACGACGCAGCTTTTTACGCGTATACCGCGCCTGTGCTGGATGGATTCGGAAAGCAGCCAGTCCGGCCGCAGAGCGCTTTCTACGATTCCAATCTGGGCGAGTTCCTATTGACTTATGACGACATGCGCCGCGCCGCCTCACCTACAGCAACGCTGCTGGAGTTTTTGCAGAGCACGTATGAAGCCGGAGCGACGCTGGGAAAATGGGACCGCGAAGCACTGGAAAGACGCGATCAACCGGCTGCGGGCGCAGCCTGAGGAGAGATCATGACCAAGCATTGCACTCATTTAAAATCGGCAAAGATCACCAGCACGGACACAGACGTTTGCGAAGAATGCATCAAGATGGGCGATGATTGGGTCCATCTGCGCCTGTGTATGGAGTGCGGACACGTGGGCTGCTGCGATTCATCGAAGAACAAGCACGCCACCAAACATTTTCATCGCAGCAAGCATCCGGTCATCCGCTCGATTGAGCCCGGAGAGACCTGGACGTGGTGCTATGTGGATGAAGTCATGGGCGAGCTGAGCCAGGCGTCGTAACTGAACACACGCCAAACCATGCCACTGATGACACAGATAGGACAGATCGCACTGACAAGAACTGTTCAGTTGATCTGTTTCGAAAATTGCGGCAAATCAGTGTCATCAGTGTTCATCAGTGGTTAGCCCTTTGAACACTTCCTGCGCCGCAAGCACGGTGTTGCAATGGATGGTCACGGTATCGTCCACGCGGCGGGCGTAGCCACCGGCGTAGGTAATCATGACGGGGACATTGCGCGCTTTAGCTACGCGCAACACCAGTTCATCGCGCTTTTTCAGACCCTCGATCGTCAGTGACAGTCCGCCGAGCTGGTCTTCCTTATAGGGATCGGCTCCGGCGATGTAGCAGATCAGTTCCGGCGCAAAGTGGCGGAACGCGGAGCTCAACGACTGATCAAGCCATCCCAGATACTCTTCATCGTTCGTGCCGTCGGCCAGGTTGACGTCAATGGAAGACGGCGGCTTGTACGCGGGATAGTTGTGCGCCTGGTGCAACGAGATGGTGAAGACGTCCAGCTCGCCGTCTTTACTATTGGCCGCTTCGGGGTTTGCGGGGTGAATGTCGCGCTGGCTCGCGCTGGCGCTTGGTAGCGGATGGCCCAGCTTGACCTTGGGCGGAAAGATCGCTGCCGTTCCGTTGCCGTTGTGCACATCACAATCCACGGTCATGGCGCGGGTGAGTTTGCCTTGCTGGTGCATGCGCTTGATAGCGACGGCCACATCATGGATCACGCAAAAACCCTCACCGTGGTCGGGAAACGCGTGATGGAACCCGCCGCCGATGTTGCAGGCCACGCCATCCTTGAGCGCCCAGTCCGCCGCCAGAATCGAGCCGCCGGCCGAAAGCCAGAAAGCTTTGACCAGCTCGGGAGAGTATGGGACCTCCATCTGCTGTTCTTCCAACGCGGACAGGGTCCCGGTCTTCAGCTTCTGCACATATTCTCGCGTGTGTACCAGCCGTATGTCATCGTCACTGGCCGGCTGTGGCGTGATGAAATCACCTGGCTCGGCGATGCCTGTCTCCAGCAGCCGCTGGTGAATCAACCGGTATTTCTGCGCGGGAAAAACGTGCGCGCCGATGGGGAGGTAATAGTCGTCACTGTAGATAAGTTTGAAGGACAGCATGCCGTATCAGGGTAACGTCGATGGGCCATGAGAGCAACTGCTCAGGTCCAGCTGCGCGCTCCGCAGGGTGGCAATTTCCTCCGATGCGTCGTACCATGTCCATCTAAATTCCTAAGGGAGGCACATCTTGATCTTTGGCATGTCCACAGAGACATACACCTTGATTCATGTAGTGATAAGTCTGTCAGGAATCGGCTCTGGCCTGATCGTTTTGTTTGGCCTGCTTACCGGAAAAAGGCTTGACAGTTTGACGGCCCTATTTCTGACCACCACCGTGTTGACCAGCGTGACCGGCTTTGGATTTCGCTTCGACCATCTCTTGCCTTCGCACAAGGTCGGAATGATATCGCTGGTAGTTTTGGCGATTGCCCTGCTTGCCCGTTACCCCTTTCACATGGCCGGGAAGTGGCGCTGGATTTACGTGGTCACCGCCGTGATGGCCCTTTATCTAAACGTATTCGTTCTGATCGTGCAATCATTCCTGAAAATCCCGGCCCTGAAAACAATGGCGCCGACCCAGACCGAACCGCCTTTTTTGATCGCGCAGATCGTGGCGATGCTGCTCTTCATCGTGCTTGGGATTTTTGCCGTAAAAAAGTTCCGCATTGATCCAGCTGGCGTGGCGCGCACCGATTGACCCGGCGCCGTTCACGAAATTTACCTTGAGGTATTCCCTATGTGCAGAAACATCAAAACCTTATTTAACTTTGATCCGCCGGTCACCACGGAAGAAGTTCAAGCCGCTTCGCTCCAGTTTGTGCGAAAGATCACCGGCTTTAACAAACCGTCCAAGGCGAATGAAGCCGCGTTTCAGGCGGCGATTGACGAAATCGCGGGCATCTCCAACCGGCTTCTGCGTTCGCTCGAAACCACTGCGCCACCCAAGAACCGGGAAGAAGAAGCCGCAAAAGCAAAAGCCCGCGCCGCGGAGAGATTCGGAACTTAGGTCCGCAAGACAAATGTAGGGCATTTACCCCTTTATGTTGCTTCCTGATGATCAGCACTGACAGCTCGACCCATAACTTGTAAAGAAAGAGAGCGGACCCAATTTTCGGTCCGCTCTCTTGTTTGCTTGATTCAGTTCGGAAGCCGGATTCCGAACGTGGCTTAGTCGATTGCGGTGATGGCTGTGGTGCTTCTATTGGTTATGGTTGCACTGGTCCCGTCAAACTTGGTGAAGCTGATCGAGAACGGTTCGAAGTTAGACTGTGCGCGGTCCCGCAGGACGGCAAGAGCAATTTTCTCACCGAGCAGGATCGACCAGTAGGTTGAACTGCGGAAATGAATGCCGGCGTGAATTCCGTGGCCAACGGAAACATTCCATGCCAGCTTGTTCAGCTCTCCATTGATGGTAAGTGAATTGGCGGTCGTGGCGTCAAGAGCATTGGTAGCAGTGCCATCCGAACTGGACTCATCCACACTCAGTCCGGCGCTCTTGAGCAGGGGTTGGATCGGTTGACTGCAATCAAAGAAGAATTTCAATGCTGTGATGCAAGCGCCGGCAACCGTTCCATGTCCGGTCGGGTAGCAGGGATGGGTTGGACTGCCTTCCGGGAAAGCCTGCGGCAACAAGAAGCTGCCAAATTGTGACTTGATGAGGCCCAGAACCGCTGAATTGAAGACGTCCGCGTGCAGCGCGCCCGCGGCTTGGGGAACGGGTAGAGAGTTGGTAAGGTGGGCTTGCACCAGGGCGCCGTATTCCTCTGGACGCATCCGCAAATTTACGACCCACTTGTGGAACCAGGCGCCTTTGAGCGCTCGCGTCGCCATTTCCGCAAGCGTTCCCGCAGCGTCCGGACCTCCGAGTGTACCGAAAGGCTTTTGTGTGGTGGAGCCGATATAAGGATTGCCCGGATTAACCGGCGTACCAATTTGCAAGAGGAAGAGGAAAGCGACGAAGTAGGCTTGATAGAGCACGTCAACGTGCGTATAAGCACACAGGTCGCGGCCATTGCGGATGCGCCGGAGTGTTGGGTCAAAAGCAAGCTTGCGGCCCGAGTTTCCGCCGTTGGCAACGGTTTGGTACTCGCTGACCGAAGTCATGTAGTCTGCTCCGCCGCCTCCAGCAGGTAGGAAGGTCTGAATCCGCTGCGTGAGTGGTTCCGCACCCAACATAACGGGTTGGACCAAGAACTGCGAGAGGTATGGACCCTGGACGTTACCGTCACCCGGCACAAATTGCCCGCGAAATAGATTGCTCGGTGTGACTGGGAACGGGAACTGGTTATTTGCACTGCTCTTGAGGAATGACAGCTTGTTCATGTCAGCGACTGCCTGAGCGACCAATGAATTGCTTCCGTATTGACTGAACGGTACGTCGCGCAGAAGAGCAGCCCAGTAGTGCTCAACCTGCTCAGCCGCGGTCTCGGCGCTGGTGACACTCGGTGATGGTGGGATGGCGATTGCATGTGAATCGCGGCCTTCCAGGTCAAAGGCGAAAGCTCCCTCGGGGCCATTCTCGAGGGAGTTGGGTCCCCCGCCCGGCGTTCCGACGATTACGTTTTGAAAGTCCGAGAAACTGCCGGTGCTGAGCGCTTTCTCGAAGCTTTTGTAAGAGAGGGCATTGGGCACACCCAGGCCGTCATGGGCCAATGCTTTGCTATAGAGAGCGCTGAAGTCAGTGAACTTCGCGGCGTCGCCGTTGTCCGGGAGAACCCCTAAATCGACGTTTTCGGCGTTGGCCTTGTTTACACGGTAGTTAAAACTCGCCTGCGCCCGGGCCGCGGAGCCATAGTTGATGACTGACGCCTCAGCGCGGGATTCCTTTCCTCCGAGCAACGGTTCCAGGGAAACCGCCGCCGCTACCGCTGCCATGGTTGTGGTGCCTTTCACAAATTTTCTTCTAGTGATAGCTCCCTGATCATTTTTTTTCGTTTCTGGATTGATTGCATTGTCTTGCTTGTTACTCATCGTACTCTCCCTTCCAGATTTAATTTATGTGTTCCAGTTATCCATCAACTCCTGATTGAATTGTCTTCGCCCTGTGGGGCCAGTTAAACAGAGCGCTGCGCCGGCTAAAAGACACGTTCTCCTTTACCCGTGGACGCCTTAGAGCTACAGGCACACGTATCCTGCTACCCTTTTCAGGCGCTCCGTGGTTTACACTTCTAGGTTTAAACGAAGATGGCGGCGAGGTACTGCGAAGACTGAACTTTAGAGAGGATGGTTACTTGACAGCAGGGTTTTCTGTAACCAACCACCCCAGCTTCGGAAAGACAGCATACACGTACTGCCACGTCAGCTAACTGACCATTTACTAAGTAAATCCGTACCTAGTTGAATGAACATCCTACAAAGATGCCACATTGTGCTACCCACACTCTTAGCTTGTCAATAGGTTCAAGAAATAATTCATGTCCTTTTGACGCCAAGTTAACATGTTGCTCATTTCGTGCTGCTGAGACCCGTCGGGGCAGTTCCAAAAAGGAACTCGAGCTGGAATTGCAAAAGCAATCCTAAGCCGTAAGGCGTGCGATGAGTGGTCGAATGCGCGCCTGAGCGCAGGGCAGGCATGGAATTGTCGGTGGATGAGCAGCCCCCGCTGAAGGTGCGCCCCAAGGCTCTCACAGAACCGGACGTGAACCTCTCGATTCGTTCGGCTCCTCGGCAAAAATCTCGTCAACAGAATTCAGAGCAGCGGAGAGATTCGGCAATTCAGCCTTGTGGATACACGTAGGCAGGAACCTGCTTGTTCCTTTCCGATCAGTACCGCAAGGCTTTGTATGAAAAAAACCGGGCGGCTTACAAAAGCCGCCCGTATTGAGTAGTGAAAGCGCTTGGGGAAATAGCGCGCTTTTACCTGTGCATCAGCGTCAAGCTCACGTTCGAGGTGGCTGTTGTGGTGGCGCTTGTCGCTGTCACGGTGATCGTGTAAGTGCCCACCGCGGTGGCAGAGTTAGCAGCGGACGAACTGCCTCCACCTCCGCACCCTGCCAAGGCCAGTGCCACTGCCAGCCCACTAAATGCCAAGGCAAGCCGCAGCCTGGTCTTCCGTCGATTTTGCTTGCTCAAGCTTGCAGCAATCAAACCGAGAACAGGCAATCCCAGAAGAACATAAAACAGGCCTTTACCATTCCCACCCGGCGGCAATAGCGCAACTGAACTGCTGGACCGGAAGGTTTGGATCGTCATAAAGGTGGAGCCTGTTGTTGTCATGGTGGCCGGCTGGAAGCTGCAAACCGTGTTTGACGGCTGGCCGGAGCAGGCAAAGTTAATGGTCCCTTGCGGTACACCAACATTCGCTTTAATGACAAACGTGGCAACGTCGCCCTGGAACGCGGTCACACTCTGATTGACCGCCGTTAGCGTCAACGCGCCGCCGGGGCCAAACTGAGTGATGGTCGTGGGATCGTTTGCTGTGTCATTGGCTGTGTTGGTCTCTGAGCCGCCGGACACAGTGGCCTTGTTGGTGACTGAGGCCGCGGCGTTGCCGGCCACGGTCACCGTTACCGTGATTGCCGGATAATTGCCGGACACCGCCAAAGCGTCACTGCGCGTGCAAGTCAGCGTTCCCAGAGTGCAAGTCCATCCGGTACCGCTGATTGCCGTTGCAGTTAACCCCACGGGCAGAGTGTCAACCACGGTCACCGTCCCAACGGTCGGCCCGATGCCGGTGTTGCCGACGGTAATCGTGTAGGTTGCGCCAACTTGGCTTTGCCCGAAGCTGCCGGAATGCGACTTAGTGATGGTGAGGTCCGGGACCGGATTCACCACCATTACAGTAGCGCTGGCTTGGGCGGTTGCGCCTTTGGAGTCAACCACGGTAAGGACCACATTGGTCGTGCCGATTGGATACGGCCCAGCCGGCGTCTGTGTGAGCGTGATCGGGTCTCCGTCTGGATCAGACGAACCATTGTTGATGTTGGCGTTGGCGGTCCCGCCGATCGTGGCCGCGGTCACAGTCACATTTTGTGCCAGAGCAATGGGCACTTGGTTGGTGTTGCAGCTGAAAGCGCATATAGGAAGCGTAAGGGTGTAGGGACTTCCCGTCGCGGTGCCGGGTACGTCATGCACTACGATTTCATAGTCCGTTGACGCTACGGTGTTGATGGAACAGCTTGTACCGTTGCCGCTGAGGCCAGCATCACCAGCATAGTTGGTGGCAATGTTGGTGGGATCAAAGCTGGGAGAATAGTCCACGGTGAAAAGATTGACCGCATTGGCTGCTGTTACCGCAGTGTTCATACAAGTGGCTTTGCACGCAGTGAACTTATAGGCATCGAAGGTCCGATTAGGCGCGGTAACGGCGCCGGGGAATGCCTTCACGCTGGCACATGTGCTCGGCACACCATTACGGGAAACGCGATTGGTTTGCGTTCCGGTCCTGGTGGTTACTCCAGGAATAGCTGCCGGGAGCGTACCCAGGTTGTTCGTGAGCGTGATCATGCCGGTTTGGACACTGAAGGTATAGACCCTCTGGGGGCCTCCCGTGTAGTTCACCGTCAAGGTGAAGTTGATATTCAGCCCGCACGCCGCATCACTCGCCAGAGTGAAGGTGAGCGGAGTCAGGTTGTTGCCAACCCCACTTCCGGCTGCCAGGTCAGCATAGGCAGAGACGCCTGGTTGCGTGACCGTCACTCCTGGCGTTGCGGTAGTCAACGTGGCAGAAATAGCAGTTGCATTGAGAACGCCAGAGTTGTTCTTCAGTTGGATAACAAGTTTGCCACCTTCACCGGCTTCAATGACGCCATTGCCGTTGCCCGGATTTTCCGAGGCTGTGACCGTGCCAAGCTCGGGATTGGCAAAGCCGGTTACGCCCAGCGAATTGATCGCTTCCCAAGCCATGACAATGCCACTGCCGGCATCGCGGTCATAACCCGCAGCCATGATGTCAATTGCCGTGCTGGTCAGGGTGGTGCGCATCTGGGCCTGCGTCAGCGCCGGGTTTGCCGACTTGACCAGCGCTGCCACTGAGGCCGCACTGGGGGCCGCTGCCGAAGTGCCGAAGAACGGATTCAGACCGGATCCAGCCGGCAACGTGGTGGATACACCATCGGCGCCGGTAATATCTGGTTTGTTGCGTACCGTACCACCGGTAGAAGAAAAGTCCCCCGGCGTGATGGGTGACCCATCCGCATTGAAAATGATGCGGCGAGGCCCGTCCGAGGTGAACAGCTCTACGTTATTCCCGGTGTTGAACGGATTGGGAAAAGGCCCGGTAGGATTGCCGGGACCGAAAGCAGTGGTGGCAGGGGTTGCCGCGACGGAATAAACCCCGACTCCGCCAGACGATGAGTGGCCGTGTGTTTGTCCAGTAGTAACCACGGAAAGCCTGCCCCGAATCGTGTTCAGAGCGAACAAGAGCGGACTGGCCGCAGCCGTCTTGAAGACGACCAAACGGTCTCCTGCTGCAAGCGCTGGGGGAACTATCTGTTCAAAGGCGTTCTGAGTGCCGCTCTGGATGTTTGTGGATGAGCCCTTGACGGTGCCCGTAGAGCTAACCAGAAACAAGTCATAGTCGTTGCCGGTAGCGCCAGCAGGGTCCGCCCAGTTAAGAGTGTATCTTTGGCCTCTCACCGTGATGATGTCGCCGTTCAAAGGAGTGGCCACGGTGCCAAAATTGTGAATGGTGCCGGTCTTAGTGCCGCCAGGGAAGGTGAATGCCAGTGATCCAGTGTCGTTAAAGTCGCCTTCAAAATAACCGGCTGTGCCGCTATCCACGTTGCCTTCGTTCCCCGCGGAGGAGAAATAAAGCGCGCCGCCAGCGGTGACCGTAGTCACGGACTGGGCAACGATGCCGTCCTGAAACACAGGCTCGTCGAAGTAAAAAACGTCATCCACGATAATGTCGCAACCGGACACATTGCGCAGGTCCAATATGTTCTGGGCAAAGCTGGCTTCACTGTTGTCCGCCGTGGCAAAGAACAGGCTTGCGCCCGGCGCCATGTCATGGATGATCTCCATCATGGCGGTCCCTTCATCCGATCCGCCCGCGAAGTCCTGAACAATGGTCAGGCATGAGCCTCCGGGGCCGGGGCAAGTCGGCGGCAGATCACCGGAAGCCTGGGCTGCGGTGGCCGCGCCGGTAGCATTGGCGCTGTCCGACAGAACGCCGATCTTCAGGCCGGCCCCAGTGACACCGAATGCACCGCGAGCATCAAAGGCTCGGTGGGTCGCATCGCCTTCCGCGGTAACAGCACCCTGTCCAGTGCCGTTTGTCGCTTGCAGCAGTGCAGCCAGTTGTTTCCGGATTCTCGCTGCCCGCAATTCAAAACCCAAAGGCAGGGATGCCTTGGGCAAAGCCTTGCTCCCGGATAGATGCTTGAACACCGGCGCGTGTGCTGTGATCATCTCCGCTTTGCGGTCAATGAAAGCAACGTCAGAGGACGCGGCAATACCTTCGATCTGGCCAGGAGGCACGATCGCGCGAATGGCATGGAAGTCCACGTTGGAATAAAGCACCAGCGCGCCCGCGGAGCGCAGTTGTTGCAACAAGCGGTCCGTAATATTCGCGGTAATATCCACAACGATGCCGTTGTTGTCGTCAAGATCCACGCCGGTATACAAAGACGGGATGCCGGGCGCGGCCGGCTGTCCTGCAAGCATCCTCATGGTATAGAGGACGTTGGAATCGATCTTTTGCTGCACCGGCGTGCGTAACGCTTTCTCCTGTTGCAACGCCAGAATCTGCTGCGCTGTGATCACGTCCGGCGATTGGTCCCCCGCCGCGGAGGCCGACTGTTCTGGCGGCACGGTGGGTTGGAACTTGTGGAAATGCAAATCCATGGCGGCGCCGGGCGCAGTCTGTGCACAGAGGGAAACTGCTGCGGTCATGGCGAAAAACGCAACGAGGGTTACGGCCAACAAGAACGAACGAATGTGACGAAAATGTTTCATAATTTGCCCCTTACGGACGTTGAACGATCAAAAAAACACGGCAATTCCTATAGCTTCACGATGGCTTGGAAATCACCAAAATTGATGCAGGCGCATTTTCACTCAGCCTGCTAGAAAAACGCTGGGATATTGTGGGGGGAATTATAGTGAGTTAACGCGGGTTGTCAATCTAGATTCGTGGGTTGAATTACTACAACAAGTCGTAAATCTTCTGTTCTTCAATAGTATTACAGTACTGACTCCGCACAATGAGGAGGAATCCAGAGATGAAAACGAGATTACTTCTCTCTGTGCTCGCCATAGCGATTTCCGTTGCGCCGCAGGATAAAGGAAAGTACACAGGGTTTACACAATCGTCCACGGAGCACATGATCAACGAACTGGAGCAACCCTTTGAAGTGCGGTCAGTCAGAGGTGCAATCACACGCAATGGCGGAGTCCGAGAACCGCTGAGAGATGTGCTGGTTGAGATCAAAATCCCCGGCGATTACTACAAAATCAGGCAAACCAAAACGGACGAGAACGGGCAATTCAAAATTAACCACATAGCCCCCGGAACGTATAGGTTCAAGGTTACGTTTGATGGGTTTCAATCTGTTGTTGGGACGATTGTCGTATCAAGGAAAGCTGCGCGCGACACCGACATCAAAATCGCGATGAATTTGGGAGTTTAATGAGGCTCATCGCAAGTCCCATGAATCGCGCCGATTCCGTCGATTAGACAACTACAAAGCGTAGCGTCCGTTCAACCGTGCCCGGTCTTTTCCCCGAACGGCACGCCCATCCTGATGGATTCCAATCTTCTGTAATGCGGCATGACGAGCGAATCCAAAAGTGTTCGGGCGTTCGCTGACAATGCGTCACGTTTTTGATCACTGTCATTCCGAAACCTTTGCGAAGGGGCTTTGGCATTGAATGTGGCTGCCACGCGCATACACTCAATCTCGTCAGTGGAGCAGGTTGTGGCAAAGAATTTCAGCATGGGCTCGCAAACGGCCTCGGGCAGTTGCGTGTAGTTCATCAGCAGGGCCTTGCCCGGTTGGTAGAACCTGAGTGCGTCTGAGAACCGTGCGGCCAACACGCGCGCCCAGAACTCTTCCGGCCTCATTCCAGCGAGTTCCGCCGGGTTGCCTTCGATCAGGCCCGCATCAGCAATCCCCGGAGGCAGGCGATCGGCGGGGGACTGGTCATTGAAACGCAGATACGCTCCCATGATTTCCTGGGGCTCGCGATACAAAAAGATCCATGGCACATCAGGAAAAACGCGCTGGATCAACGGCATTTTTGCCATGGCCCGACTGGAAAATTTTATAAAGCAATGCTGTTCTTCCGGATGGCGGGGACGGCCCAGCGCTCCGACAATCGCCCGCAGCAACTTTGCCTGCTCCGCGTCCGTGGGACCGCCGCCAGGCGTCGAATGAAACACGGGATAAAGCACGGAGTCAAGAATGGCAGGCTCTGACAGCACAATATTCCGCGGCAGGGACGCCAGCATCTGCGCCACCAGCGTGGAACCGCAGCGGGAAGCGTGGAAGATGAACCCCGTGGGCGGCCGCTGCGGCAATGTCGCCATGAGGGTGAGCAGGGCCTCGGCAGGCGTGGTCCGGTTCGCGCCGGATATTTCTTGCTGGTGCTTATGAATCGTATGGTCGAAGAATGCGTCAACAAAACGGCGTCCACCAAGCTGGCGCCAGTCGAGGACCGGTCCGGAGCGCTCCCAGCGGAGCGAAAATGGCGTCCATTCGGCAAGGTCGTCCGGTTTCATGAGAACGCTCATGGAATCACACTCTCGAATACGGCAGAGAAAAAGTATTGTACGTTGAGCATTGGCAGCCCTCCCGCAAATCCCCCGACTTTGCTAAAATCTATGGGTAACAGACTTTCCCGTCCAGATTCCCAGGATCATTTTTTAACTGCGAAAACGTAGCGGGCGAGGAGTGTGCAATCGAGTGAAGCGCGGTAAAACGGCGGTCATCGTCGGCGCCCAATGGGGCGATGAAGGCAAAGGCAAGATCGTAGACGTTCTCTCCCACAGTTTCTCTATTGTGGCCCGTTATGCCGGCGGACATAACGCCGGACACACGGTCATTATCAAGGGCAAGAAATTTGTGCTCCAACTGGTGCCGTGCGGCGTGCTGCGCAAAGGCAGCCGCTCGGTGATTGGCAACGGCGTGGTGCTTGATCCGCTGGCCTTCCTGAAGGAAGTGGGCATGCTGCGTGAGGCCGGCCTACAGGTGGATGGAAACGTTTTTGTCTCCAACCGCGCCCACGTGATTTTGCCCTACCATCGCATGATTGAGATGGGAGCGGAGAACGCGCCGGGACGGGTAAAGATCGGCACCACCTCGCGCGGGATCGGGCCGGCCTATGAAGACAAGATGGGTCGCCGCGGGCTCCGCGTGGCCGACCTGCTGGACTCCAGCCTGCTGAAGGCCACGATCGAGAGCGCCTGCCGCGAGAAAAATATGATCGCGCATGCTCTGTTCAATTCCGAGCCGCTCGATGCCGACAGCATGTACACCGAATATGCGCGCGCTGCCGAAAAAATTGCGCCCTTCGTCACCGACACCGCCGTGCTGCTCAACCAGGCGATTGCCGAGGGCGAGTCCGTGATGTTTGAGGGCGCGCAGGCGACCATGCTGGATATTGACCATGGCACCTATCCTTTTGTTACTTCGTCCAGTTGCACATCGGGCGGCGCCGCCACGGGTACAGGCGTCCCCCCGAACGCCATTCAAACTGTGATCGGCGTGACTAAAGCGTATTGCACACGCGTGGGCAGTGGGCCGTTTCCCAGCGAAATCCAAGGGCCGGTAGCCGACCAATTGCGCGCCAAGGGGAACGAGTACGGCGCGGTCACCGGGCGTCCGCGACGCTGCGGCTGGGTGGACCTGCCGATCCTCCGCTACGCGCAGATGATTAACGGCGTGAACTGGTGGGTGGTGACCAAAATGGACGTACTGGACGAACTGGACGAAGTTCCGGTCTGTGTGGGCTACAAAGTCAACGGCAAAAAGACTGACTCTGCTCCAGCATTGGCCACCGGCTTTGACCAGATCGAGTGCATTTACGAGAAAATGCCGGGCTGGAAAACATCTACGGAAGGCATCACCGATTTTGACAAACTGCCCAAGAAGGCCCAGGCCTATTTGCGTTTTATCGAAAAAGAAAGTGGCGCAAAGATCGGCGTGGTCTCCACTGGTCCGGACCGCGATCACACCATGTTCCTTCCCGAGTTTGAGGCGGAGTTCCAGGTCGCTACGAAAAAAGGTGCGAAGGCAAAATGATCGTTTTGAAAGTTGAGGCGCAAGGAGGCGTGAGCGCAGCGGGAGCCTCCTGCCGAAACCCTGACGCAAAGCGGAAGGGTCTCAGTCCTGAAGGGTGCGTCTTGCGAGGAGACAAATGGTCGTTCTAAAAGTGGACATGCTGGTAAAGCCCGGCACGGAAGAAAAGTGCCGCGAGTACATCCAAATTCTTCAGAAGCATTCCCGCCAAGAGCCTGGATGCCTGATGTACATCGGCCATCAGTCGAGCGAAGAACCGCGCAAATTCATGTTTTATGAGCAATACAAAGATCGGGCTGCGCTGGCGGCGCATCGAGCTGCAACCTATTTCAAGCAGTACGTGATCGGCGGGCTGGATGGAATCATGGAATCACGCAGCCGGGACCTATACAACGTGGTGGAGTAGTCCGGCGACAGATAGATTTCTCCTCACGCCCCTAAAGGGCCGTTCTCTACCTCTTTCAGGCATAAATTTCCCCTAACCAATTTCCCCGCCTACAGTCTCTATAGAGCGGCCTCTTAGCCACGGACCAAAGGCCGAAATGGTGTGCCAATCCAACGTCACTTAAATGAGGGCATGCAATGAACACTGCGCTCCTGGATTTTCGCCAAGCCATCCGCAACATGAGAATGAACCTGGGCTCCACTTTTCTGGCGGTCTTGATGCTGGCCGTCGGAATCGGGGCCACGTCAGCAATTTTCAGCGTGTTCTATTCCGTGCTGCTGGAGCCGCTGCCATTCTCCGAGCCGTCACGGCTGGTCCAGGTATGGGAATCGCGCATCAAGAACCGCTGGAACCAGGTAACGTTCACCGAGGCCAATTTCTGGGACGTGCAGGCGCGCAGCCGGACGTTTGAAGGCATCGCCACTATACATGGGTTTACCGCGAACCTGACCGGCACAGGCGAACCCGAGCAGGTTGCGGGCGGCTCCATCTCCGCCGGATTTTTCCATGTACTGGGCGTAACGCCGGTTGTGGGGCGCGACTTTCTTCCTGAAGACGGCCAGCTTGGCCATGACAACAACGTGATGCTGTTGCGCTACAAGTTCTGGAAGACACATTTCAACGGTGACCCCCAGGTGGTGGGAAAGACCGTCCGGCTCAACAACAATAAGGCGTTCCAAGTTGTGGGCGTGCTGCCGCCGGGTGAACCCTGGCTTGACGCCGCCGATGTCTTTGTCCCTTTCGTGCACCGTGCCAATCCTGATCGCGGCAGCTTTGAGTATCAGGTAATCGGGCGGCTGGCCAAGGGAGTAAGTGTACAAACCGCACAAGCAGATCTTCAGACGATTGCGCAGGCGCTGGCGAAGGAATATCCCAAAGACGACGAAGGCATGGGCGTCACACTGAGCTCGTCCGCCGACTGGCTCGCCGGTAGCGACTTGCGCACCAAGCTCTGGGTGCTCATGGGGGCTGTGGGTTTTCTGCTGCTCATTGCCTGCGTGAACCTGGCGAATCTGCTGCTGGCCAAAGCCACCGGCAGGACGCGTGAGATTGCCGTCCGTGCCGCGCTGGGCGCAAGCCGTGCGCGCATTTTTCGCTTGGTGCTCACGGAATCGCTGGTGCTGGGTCTGATCGGGGCCGTTTTCGGCGTGCTTTTGGCGATGGCTGGCCTTGCGGCGATCAAGAGCGCAAATCCAGGCGGGATTCCGCGCATTGATGAAATTGGCATGAATCCCTGGGTGCTGGCGTTTACATTGATTGCCGCCGTCCTGACCGGCGTGCTCTCCGGACTTTTCCCGGCATTTCAGGCGCCGTACAAAAACATTGTCGCGGGACTGCGTGAAGGCGAGCGCGGCCAAGCCGGTTCCCGTGCACAAAAAAGATTCCGGGCGGTCCTGGTTTCTGCGGAGGTGGCGCTCTCACTCATGCTGCTGGTGGGCGCCGGCTTGCTGATCCGTAGTTTTGACCGGCTGCTGCGCGTTGACCGAGGCTTCCAGTCTGAAAACCGGCTTTTGGTGGGAGTGAACATACCGCGCATCTACAACGAGCGGGCCAATGCGCTGATCAATGGCTTTCTTGAACGCGTGAGCGCGGCCCCAGGTGTGCAGTCGGTGGCGGCGATGAACTCACGCCCGATCACAGGCTGGGACCCGGGCATGGGCATCGTCGCAAATGAAAGGCCTGATGGAGACAACGGAAAATTTCCCTGGGCGGGATGGCGCATTGTAAGCGGAGATTATTTCCGCACCATGGGTATACCCGTCCTCAAAGGACGCACGTTTGACCAGCATGACGCGATTGGCAAACCGTGGCGCGTGATTATCAGCAAGCGCCTTGCTGACACGCTCTGGCCGGGCGAAGATCCCGTTGGCCACCAGGCGCTGTTGTGGAAAGGGCAAAACGGTTCTGCGGCAGAAGTTGTGGGCGTGGTCGGCGACCAGCGCGAACGCGGTCTTGAAGCCGATCCCACACTGACCGTCTATCTGCCTTCGTACGGCTCGGGACCTGGAACGGTGCAGTTTGCCGTTCACACGGCGGGAAGTCCCACAGCGTTGACGCCGACCTTGCGATCGATTTTGAAAGAGATTGATCCAAACCTGCCCCTCTCTGATGTGCAGACTATGGACGAAGTGGTTTCACGTTCGATGGCGCCGCGGCGCTTCAACATGTTCCTGTTGACGATCTTTGCGGCGGTTGCGCTCTTGCTGGCTTTGGTAGGCGTGTATGGAGTGCTGGCTTATTCGGTGGGCCGCCGGACGGCGGAGATCGGGCTCCGCGTTGCTCTGGGCGCAACACCGCGCAGCGTGCTGGCCCTGATCATTGGACAGGGCATGCGTCCGATCCTGATCGGCATTGGCGTCGGCCTGGCGGGCGCTGTTGGGCTCTCACGGTTTGTAAGCAGCCTGTTGTTCAACATCAAGCCGGTAGACCCAGTGACCTACGGCGCAGTGGTATTGCTGGTTATGGTGGCGGCCCTGCTTTCATGCTACGTGCCGGCTCTCCGCGCTCTGCGCATTGATCCGGTAGCGGCCTTGCGGCAGGAATGACAGGCTAGAAATCAACCGCCAGATGGAAACGGACACGTTCCTCTCCCGCACGTGTAAGCACTCGCAGGCACTGACGCAAATCGGAAAGCAGGCCAGCATCTTCTGGCGCCACCGACACAAAATGCTGAAGCAGAGCCCGCACCGTTTCCCTGCCTTTTTCGGCTTCGAACCATTGTTCCTGAATCATCGGCAGGCCCCTGCATGTTCCCGCCGTGGGCTTCCATGAATGCCGCAGCCTGACTGGGGCTCACACTGATCAAGGCGCTGAATAAGTGCAGGTTAAGATTTTTGCAAGTATTGTCAAGCAGATCAAGATTTCGCGACAAAAACTTTCCGCTTACGCTTGACGCGTCAATCCCTGCAATTTCGCGCTCCAGCACGATGAACAGGGCCGCGCTCACGGCTACTTCTTGTCCGCCATCAGCACGCCGCCACGGGCGTAGTCTTCACGCTCCACTTCAACAATGGTCACGACCACGCCTTCCTTCGGCGTTTTGGCTTCTTCCGCCATGGCGTCAGTCACGCGCTCCACAAGCTTGCGTTTTTGCTCGATGGTGCGGCCTTTCAGCATCGTGATTTGGACAAGGGGCATGATTGGCTCCAACGACTCAGCTTCCCGTTACTATTTGCAGAATTCGTACCCGGCAAAGAAATAGCTAAGCTCAAAGCGCGCGGTGTCATCGGCGTCAGAGCCGTGGATGGCGTTGTTTTCAATGTTGGCCGCCCATTTCTTGCGGATCGTTCCTTCTTCCGCGTTGGCTGGGTTGGTTGCGCCCATCAGCTTGCGCAAATCGGCGATGGCATTGTTCTTCTCCAGAGCCAGAACTACCATGGGCCCGCTGGACATGAACTGGGTCAGCGAATCAAAGAACGGACGGCTGGCATGCACGGCGTAAAAGCCTTCAGCCTGTTGCTTGGTAATTTCCAACATTTTCAAACCAATAATACGGAAACCTTTTTCCTGGATCATGTGGAGAATGTCACCGGTGGCGCCTTTGGCAACCGCGTCCGGTTTGATAATAGAAAATGTGCGTTGCAGTGTATCCATGGCTAGTCATCGCTCCTAATTTTGCAATCTTGGTCCCACTCGAGACGCAGCATGCTGCGTCCCTACATTTTTGCTGCGCCAATTCTATCCAGCAGCGTCTGCGCCATCATGGCCGGTGACTTGGCCACGGCGATGCCCGCCGCTTCCAGCGCCTTGATTTTTTCTGTCGCGGTGCCGTGCCCGCCGGAAATAATGGCCCCGGCATGTCCCATGCGCCGCCCCGGAGGCGCGGTCTGCCCGGCGATAAACGACACCACCGGCTTCTTCACATATTGCTTCACGTATTCGGCCGCCGTCTCTTCCGCGTTGCCGCCGATTTCGCCGATCATGATAATCGCATGAGTTTCGGGGTCTTCATTGAAGAGCTTCAGCGCGTCAATGAAGTTGGTACCGATAATGGGATCTCCGCCGATGCCGATGGCCGTCGATTGGCCCACGCCGCGTTGCGTCAACTGGAAGACCGCTTCGTAGGTCAACGTCCCGGAGCGTGACACGATGCCGACGTTTCCTTCCTTATGTATGTGGCCAGGCATGATGCCGACTTTGCACTTGCCGGGAGAAATAATTCCGGGGCAGTTCGGCCCGATCAGGCGCGACTTGCCTTTGACCCGCAAATATTCGTAGGCGCGCACCATGTCGAGCACTGGGATACCTTCCGTGATGCTGATGATCAGCGGCACCTCGGCATCAATGGCTTCAAGCAGCGCGTCAGCCGCGAATGGCGGCGGAACAAAGATGATGGTCGCGTTGGCGCCAGTTTTCTCTTTGGCCTCAGCGACCGTATTAAAGACCGGCCAGCCTTCATGCGTAGTGCCGCCTTTGCCCGGCGTCACGCCGCCAACAATGTTGGTGCCGTACGCCGCGCAGGTCTTGGCGTGGAATGTGCCTTCGCGTCCGGTAATACCCTGGATCATCAGCCGTGTGGATTTATCTACAAGTATGGACATATTTTTGGGCTACTAGCTGCTGGCTCTTAGCTTCTAGCCGGCAGTTTCCGTGGAATTTTTGTTGCCTGTTGACAATGATTCGTTGTCGGTTAATGGCATAAATCAATTTCGCAGTAACACTTTGGCCAGAAGCCAGCAGCTAGAAGCGCCTACCCTGCCGCTTTCACCACTTTCTCCGCCGCATCCTTCATGTCCGTGGCCACAATAAAATTCAATCCTGAATTCTTCAGAATTTCGCGGCCTTGTTCCACGTTGGTGCCTTCCAGGCGCAGCACGAGCGGCAACTTCAGATTTGTTGCTTTAGCGGCCTGGACCACGCCATCCGCCAGCGTATCCACGCGCAGGATGCCGCCAAAAATATTAATCAGGATGGCGCGCACGCTCTTGTCGCTCAGCAGGATCTGGAACGCATGGCCGATCGTCTCCGCGTTGGCTCCGCCACCGACGTCCAGAAAATTCGCGGGCGAACCGCCGGCATATTTAATGATGTCCATGGTGGCCATAGCCAGCCCCGCGCCATTGACTAGGCAGGCAATGTTGCCGTCCAGCTTGATGTAATTCAGGTTGTACTTTGACGCCTCCACTTCGAGCGGATCTTCTTCGGTAATGTCGCGCAGCTCTTTCAGGTCTTTGTGGCGGAAGAGCGCGTTGTCATCAAAGCCGAACTTGGCGTCCAGCGCGAACACGCGTCCGTCAGTCGTAGTGATGAACGGATTAATCTCGCACAACGAAGCGTCCGTGTCGATGAAAGCGCGGTACAGGCCGGTCATCAGCTTCGCCGCTTCATTGATCTGGTCCGGCTTCAGGCCCAGGCCAAAGGCCAGCTTGCGCGCATGGAAAGCCTGAAAGCCAATGATGGGGTCAAGGACTTCTTTGATGATGGCCTTGGGATCTTTGGCCGCTACCTCTTCAATCTCCATACCGCCCGCAGCCGACGCCATGAACACCGGCCGCGCCGTAGCGCGATCGACCACAATCCCCAGATAAAGTTCGCGCTCAATGGGCAGAGTTTCTTCAATCAAAAGCCGTTGTACGATCTTGCCTTCAGGGCCGGTCTGGTGCGTGATCAGTTGCATGCCCAGAATTTTGTCGGCCCAGTGGATGGCCTCGTCAAGGTTCTTGGCGATTTTCACGCCGCCACCCTTGCCGCGGCCGCCAGCATGGATCTGGGCTTTGACCACAACGCCCTTAGCGCCTTCCGTAAAGAGCCGATGGGCTGCTTTTTCCGCCTCAGCTCGGGTCAGTGCCATTTCCCCGCGGGGAACGGCGACGCCATATTTCGCAAGGATTGTCTTTGCCTGGTACTCGTGAATTTTCATGATTGGGGTTCTACAGCAGAGACCGCGTGCTGAAGGGAACTAGTGATTTTATAGGACATCCGCCTGTTTCAGCAACGACGTGGTAGCTGAGCAGCGGGTCGTGAACATGCCAGACCAGAAGAAGACAAAAAACCGTTATCAACATTGGTCCAAATTCATTGAGGAGACGCCTTCTACGCACAAATCAAAGAAGCGTTCTGGCCTGGAGTGTGCATAGGGTGCGGCAAGACCCCTTGCGAGTGCAAACCGCGAAAACAAGCCCGCTAGATGCCTGCTGTGAATTTTCACCTTTTACGACGTGTTATTCCGTCTATAGACTACGACGGCGCTGCCAAGTCCCGCGCGAAGCGAACAAATGCCCATCGCTGGAAAGGCTCTCCAACGCGCCGCCCAAACTCTACCCCTCTCCCCTTTTAGTAGGAAGCCTTTGCTTTTGGGGTTGTTGTTGCTTTTACTTCTTAGCTTCATGACCTTGAGCTCGCGGGTTGCTATGACACGACGACAAGCACAGCGTCGTCTATAACCTCCAACGGACCTGTTCCAACTCGAAAAATTCAAAAGCAAGAAGCGGAGTGCACGGGCCGAGTGCCCCTGCTAGATTGCCTATAACAAGGGATCTAAAAAGGAGCCTTTATGAATGTGTCAACAAACAACACGACGCAATTACCAACCCAAGCGGGCATGGCGTCTGCAAATCTTCGCGCGGCGACAACCAGCGCAACGGCAAGAAAATATTTTGCCATCGGCGCATGCTCTTTGGGATCAATTCTAGTTGCCCGGAGCGAACGGGGCCTTTGCGCCATCTTCCTGGGCGACGACCCGGCCCCGCTGGTGCGCGACCTGCAAGGTAGATTTCTGCGCGCCAAGCTGATGCAAGGAGATGGTGAGTGCGAACAGCTGCTGGCCAAGGTTACGGCCTTTATTGAACAGCCAGCCCGCGGGCTTGATCTGCCTCTTGAACTCGATCTCAAGGGCACCGCATTCCAACAGCGTGTATGGCAAGCGTTGCGGCAGATTCCTGCCGGCTCCACGGCAAGCTACACCGATATCGCGACGCGGATCGGCATCCCGAAGGCCGTCCGGGCCGTTGCGCAGGCATGCGGTGCAAATCCTTTGGCCATTGTGGTCCCATGCCATCGCGTTGTGAGAAGTGATGGCGCTCTGTCAGGGTATCGCTGGGGTGTTGAGCGCAAACGCGCGCTTCTTGAGCGGGAGGGGCGCGCATGAATGCCCTGGCAAAAACTCTCGCCCCAAGAATCCCGACCGAGAATGCTCTAGAGCGCGTCCAAGCTCTCGATTGGGAGCGCGTTTCGCATGATCTTGATGCTCAGGGCAGTGCGGTGCTCGAACACCTTCTCTCCTCGGACGAATGCCAGGCCCTGGCCGGTCTCTACCCGGAAGATAGTCTCTTTCGCAGCCGTGTCGTCATGGCGCGACACGGCTTTGGGCGCGGCGAATACAAATACTTCCGCCATCCGCTGCCGGAAATCATTGCCGAGCTTAGGACGGCCGTCTACCCGCGCCTGGCGCCCATCGCCAATCGTTGGAACGCCGCCATGGGCCTTGCTGTCCGCTATCCCGAAAAGCATGCTGACTTCATTAAGCGATGCCATGATGCCGGGCAACTTAAACCGACGCCCTTGCTGCTGCAATACGGAGAAGGCGACTACAACTGCTTGCACCAGGACCTTTACGGCGAACATGTCTTCCCCATACAGGTGGCCATCTTGCTATCGGAGCCGGCAAGAGATTTTACCGGCGGGGAATTTGTTATGACGGAACAACGGCCGCGCATGCAATCGCGTCCGGAGGTGGTGCCGCTGCGCCAGGGTGACGCCGTGGCCTTCGCAGTGCACCATCGTCCCGTGCAAGGCACGCGTGGAACGTATCGCGTGAACCTGCGGCACGGGGTCAGCCGTTTGCGTTCCGGGCGTCGTCACACGCTGGGTATTATCTTTCACGATGCCGAGTGAACACAGCGGGAACAGTGTTTGTGCTCTGATCGCTCCAAGATAAAAAATCTTGCAACGCAGACGTTGTTCTCAGCCGATTCAGCCTTATGGGCGCGCCGCAGCTTCAATCGCCGCCCGCAATTCCTCATAGGGCATTGTCCCTGGATGATAAAGCGCTACCCGGCCGGCCCGATCCAGCAAGACGATGGTTGGCGTTGTGCTGGCGCCATAGGCGTCAAAGTTGGCATTGCTCACCGGCACCGGCATGTCAAGCAATCCCGAATAGTAACGCTGCCGAACGGACTCAATATAAGCCAGCTCCTGCTGGGGGGCGGCCTCTTCACCGCGCGCGACGTAGCCATAGAATTGGGTTGGACCGGCCACGGTCAGTCCTTTGGGTGCGTACTCCGTCCGCAGCCGCTCAATGATTGGCGCTTCTGCCTTGCAGTCGGCGCACCAGTGCGCCCAGAAAAAGAGCAGCACCGGCGCCCCCCTAAGCTTGCTCAGGGACACAGGCTGTGGCCCCAGATGCTCCGCCATCTCCAGCGCGGGTGCGGGCTGTCCAGTCAAGCTCAGTATGTTCAGGTTTTTTTGCAGGCGGGCGTGAATCGAGGTGTGGTCATAAGCCGCCATTGCCCGCTTCAGCAGGGCAACCGCTTCGGATCGCCGGTTGCGCTGACCTAGCACCTGGGCTTCGACTTCAAAGGCCGCCCCCAGGGCGATTCCCAGGTGCGGATCGGAATCGAGCTTTCGCGTCCTGGTGTACTCGACGGTCAGGATCTTAGTTTGTTTTGCGTAGATGTCCGCCTGGTCGAGCTTGCCAGCCTCCAGCGAACCGCGCCCCATCCACGAAAGAGCTTCAAGATATTCAGGGTCGATGCCGTGCTGGGCGCGGTAGGTTTTGAGCTGCGCGTCAGCGCCCGCGAAATTGTTCTGCGAGATGGAAAGGCGGACGTCCTGAATAATGCCGGCAAAGGCGAGCGGAGAGAGAACGAAGACGCTGATGAATATCCGGCTGAGCATGAACTTGATTATTAACCCGCAGTGGAAAAGATGCAAAGAGATAGAAAGCACTCAGCATTCAGCAATCAACCAGAACTCGACCGCAAAGGACGCTACGAACGCGACGAAAACGGATGCCAGACACGGTCACGGTCCCGATGCAGCGCTGCGGGCGCTGGATGCAGGGATCGGCTCTGGCGATCTCCCGATGATCTGATAACCGATCACCCGATCTTGGAGATCGGCTGGGTGCTATGATTTTCTCTGATCCTCATGTCCATCGCCGTTCGCTCCTTTGCCAAAATCAATATCGGATTAAAGATCGGCCCTCTGCGTGAAGATGGCTTTCACGAGCTGCGCACCCTCTATCAGACCGTGGCCGTCTCGGATGTGATCAGGGTTGAAGTCGGACGCGGTGTGGGCATTGAGGTCTATTCGAAAGACCCGCGTGTACCGCGCGATGAGACCAACACTTGCTGGCGCGTTGCGGACAGGGTTCTGCGCTCGCTGAAAACTCGTGGCAAGGTCCGCATTGCCATCGACAAAAACCTGCCGGTACAAGGTGGGCTGGGCGCGGCTTCATCGAATGCCGTCGCCACTATGCTGGCGCTGGAGAAAGCGCTGAAGCGCCGCCTGCCGCCGGAAGAACGCTTGCGGATTGCCGCGGAAGTCGGATCGGATCTGCCCTTGTTCCTGATTGGCGGCACCGTGCTAGGGACCGGTCGCGGCGAGCAAGTCTATGCCGTGGAAGATCTGCCCAGCTTTCATTGCGTGCTGGCCACGCCGGAAGTTGGGGTTTCCACGCCCGTGGCGTTCGCTGAATGGGACAAGAAGTGGCCCGCCAAGGTTGCAGGCGCCAAGCCGAGCACGAAATTGACGGGGCCGGACAGCTCCGATAGAATAAACATGTTCAGTCAAACAATTTATGAATGGCTGAATGGCAGCAGTTTTACCCCAACCGGTGTCCCAAGCAAAGGCTGGGACCGGGCCGAGGCTTTGCTTCTCGACCTTGTCCGTACCGGGATTGAAAACGATTTTGAAAGTGTCGTTTTCCCTAGATATCCCGCGGTACGCGAGGTCAAACGGGCCCTGGAACGTTCTGGAGCGCAGTATGTTTCACTTTCCGGTTCGGGTTCAACCGTGTACGGGTTATTTGCGGATCAAGAGTCAGCAGCGAAAGCGGCCAAGATTTTGAATGATACGGGTATCCCGGCACAGGCCACCGTCACTTTGCCTCGCGAGCGGTACTGGAAAGAGATGTTCTCTTAGGATCGGATGATCGCCGGAATCGCGCGTCATCGCCGAGATCGGGGAAGCAAGGAAAAGCCCGCAAGATCACGGCGATATCGGCGATGAGTTTGGGCCGTCGACTAATGGTAGGTCAAGTGCCTTTGGAGCACTTTGTCTAGGTTCGAATCCTAGCGGCCCAGCCAGTTTAGAGGTTAGCAGTTTTGGATGTGGCAGCAGCGGGGTCCTTCGACTTCGCTCAGGATTTCGCCAGCAGGCTCGGACGCCTGCTAAGCGGCTCAAGTTCGAATCCTAGCGGCCCAGCCAGTTTAGGTAGCAGTTTTGGATGTGGCAGCAGCGGGGTCCTTCGACTTCGCTCAGGATTTCGCCAGCAGGCACAGACGCCTGCTAAGCGGCTCAAGTTCGAATCCTAGCGGCCCAGCCAAGTTTTGAGGTTAGCAGTAGCAGTGAACGACTTTCTGCTCGATTGTAAGCAAACCAGCTTCAAACGGGTGATCAGCCATGGCGACAATAGCGACAGCAACCGACAATCCGGAAACTAAGCAACAGAAGACGCCGCAGCCTAAGACGGAACAAAAGGCCAAAGCGCGGCATGACGATAAATTCAAGATCTTCTGCGGCACCGCGAATGAGGCCCTGACCGATGAGATTTGTGCGTTCCTTACTCTGGAACGCGGCAAAGCTACGGTCACGCGCTTTTCTGACGGGGAGTGCTATGTCCATATTCAGGAGAATGTGCGCGGCGCCGATGTATTTGTGGTGCAGCCCACATGCTTCCCCGTGGACGAGCACCTGATGGAGTTGTTGCTGCTGGTGGACGCGTTCAAGCGCGCCTCCGCGCGCCGCATCACCACGGTGATCCCGTATTACGGTTACGCGCGCCAGGACCGCAAAGACAAGCCGCGTGTTCCCGTGTCGTCCAAGCTGATCGCGGACTTGCTGACCACGGCGGGGGCCCATCGCGCGCTGCTGGTTGACCTGCATGCGCCGCAAATCCAGGGGTTCTTCAATATTCCGGTGGACCACATGTTTGCTTCGCCGGTGCTGGTCGATCATTTCCGCAAGATGCAGTTGCCTAATCTGACCGTGGTTTCGCCCGACGCAGGCGGCGTGGAGCGTGCGCGCTTTTTCGCCAAAAAAATTGACGCCGCACTGGCCATCGTCGACAAGCGGCGCACGGACATGAATGTGGCGGAGGTCATGCACGTGATCGGCGACGTGAAAGGGCGCACTTGCCTGATCATTGATGACATCATTGACACGGCAGGGACGCTGGTAAAGACCGCGGAAGCGCTGGTGAACGCGGGTGCAACGCAAGTTTTTGCCTGCGCGTCGCATCCGGTGCTTTCCGGGCCGGCCATTGAGCGCATCTCCAAGTCCAAGCTGGAACAGGTTGTCGTCACCAACACCATTCCGCTGACCGGAGCTGCGAAAGCCGAATCCAAGATCAAAGTTTTGTCGATTGCCGGCCTGCTGGGTCGCGCCATCCAATCTATTCATGAGGAAACTTCCATCAGCACGCTGTTTGCGTAGGCCGGCGGAAGTGAAAAAGGAAAACGAAAAATGATTTCACAAGAAGTTCTAGAAGCTCAACCCCGGCCGGCAGAATCTCGCGGCAAAAATGAAGCGCGCCGTTTGCGTGCCAGCGGCCGCGTGCCCGCCGTGGTTTATGGCGCCAAAAAAGACGCCGTGGCCGTGAGTGTTGATCCCAAACATATCTCCAAGATCCTGCGGTCGGCATCAGGCCACAATACGATTTTTGACCTACAGGTCGGCGCGGAAAAGACCAAGGCCATGATCGTGGACTGGCAGTATGAGCCCCTCAAAGGCAAGCTGCTTCACATCGACATGAAGCGCATTGCCATGGACGAAAAGATCCGGGTCAAAATTCCGATCCATCTGGTCGGCGAAGCTGCGGGCGTGAAGACGCAAGGCGGCATCATGGACCAGGTGTTGCGTGAAGTGGAAGTTGAGTGCCTGCCGGGCGACATCCCCAGCCATTTTGACGCCGACGTTTCTGAGATGGTCTTTGGACAAGTGTTGCGTGTTGCCGACCTGAAGCACGGCGGCGAACTCAAGTTTGTCACCGATGAGACCCAGGCCGTGGCCCACGTGACCGCGGTGAAGGAAGAAGTTGTGGCTACACCTGACGCAGCTGCTGCTGATGCCGCGGCCACTGCGGCTGAGCCTGAAGTCATCAAGAAGGGCAAGCAGGAAGCTGGTGAAGAGGGTGCTGAACCGGCAGCGGCGGCCAAGGCCCCGCCGGCGAAGAAGTAGGCCGGGTGAAGCTGATCGTCGGGCTGGGAAATCCTGGCATCGAATACCAGTTCACACCGCACAACATCGGCTTTCTTGCGGTAGATCGTATTGCCGAGCAATGCGGCGTGGTGGTGGACAACCGGCACTGTAAAGCGCTGACCGCCAGGACCAGAATCGGAAACGATGAGGTCCTGCTGGCCAAACCTGAGACCTTCATGAACTTGAGTGGCATGTCGGTGCGGGAGTTGGTGGACAAACATAGTGTTGACGCGCCGAAGGACCTGCTGGTGATTTACGACGAACTGGACCTTCCGCTGGGGACGATTCGCATCCGTGAGCGCGGTTCGTCCGCCGGGCACAACGGAATGCAGTCCATCATCAATGCGCTGGGCACGCAGGAAGTTCGCCGTATACGGCTGGGAATTGCTCCTGACCATCCGGTGAAGGATGGCGCGAATTACGTGCTGGGGCAGATCAGGAAGTCGCAGATGGTCGCCGTGGATGAGTTATTGGACCTGGCGGCGCAGGCCGTCACTGTGATTGTGAATGATGGAATCGCTGTGGCGATGAACAAGTTTAATCGGAAGAATGAGCAAAGTGAGAGCAGTGCTTAGTCGACTGGCACTGTTTAGAACCTAGAGAGGAATACATGCAACGAACTTACGAAGTGATGTTTATTGTACGGCCTGACCTGCTGGAAGAAGACCTGGACAAGCTGATTGCCACGCTCCAGGGCCATGCCGCCACCGCGGGCGCGACCGTGCAGAACACTGAAAAAATGGGAAAGCGCCGGCTGGCTTATGACGTCAAGAAATTCTCTGACGGCCAGTACGTGCTGTTTGTTTTGCAGGCTGACGGCAAGGCCATCCACGAACTGGAGCGCCGCTTGCGCGTGGCGGAACCGGTGATCAAGTTCATCACCGTCCGCACGGATGAAGAGAAGCAGCGCTTGGACAAAGTCAAAAAGCTGCGTGAGTCGCACGCCAAGCGCCCGCCGGCTGGGAGCGTGTCCGCGGCGGCTGAGAGTGAACATCCGGCGGTAAACGCCTAAAGGAATCCGGCGTTCGCACGGAAAGTGCGCGCCCTTGTTGAGGAGAGTTATGGCAGACGAAGGAAGTCACGAGAGTTCAGCACCACCGTCACGGCCGCAATCCCGTGGGCCGGGAGGCCCGGGCGGCGGCAGCCGCGATGGCGGACGGAAGTTCTTCCGCCGCAAGAAAGTATGCAAGTTCTGCGTCGAGAAGATTGACGACATCAACTACAAAGACATTCGCTTGCTGGGACAGTTCGTCGCCGAGCGGGGCAAGATTGTTCCGCGCCGTCTGACTGGCGTCTGCACGCCGCACCAGCGCCGCCTGACCGCGGCCATCAAGCGGGCACGCAACATCGCGTTGCTGCCGTTTGCCGCGCGATAAACACTTTGAACCTGGAGATCTGAAATGGAAGTCATTCTGAAAGAAGATGTTCCTAAACTGGGCCAGCGCGGTGAAGTGGTCAAGGTAGCGGAAGGCTACGGCCGCAACTACCTGCTGCCCCACAGACTGGCCATTGAGGCCACCACGGCGAATCGCGCGGTGATTGAGCAGATGAAGCAGTCCGCGGTGCGCAAGTCCGCCGTGGAAAAAACCAGCGCGGAAGCCCTGGCCAAACAGTTGGAAGGCGCTACCCTGGCCTTCCATCGCAAAGCCGGCGAGAAGGACCACCTGTTCGGCTCGGTGACGTCCTCCGATATCGCTGAGGCCCTGGAGCGCAAAGGCTTCTCCATCGACCGCCGTAAGATCCAGTTGGCTGACCCGCTCAAGAGCATCGGCGAATTTGATGTTCCGATCAAGCTGCATCGCGACGTCACCAGCAAGGTGAAGGTCACGGTTGAAAAAGAAGCCGAAGCGTAAGCTGGTCGCTTGGCTGTACGCCTTTGCTGTTTGAGCTCGGTCATCGTAAATTTTGGTTGCGGAATATTCCAAGAGTGCAACAATTGGACATGGATTCTTCACCCCAGCAGCAAGGTCGGTTTACCGAACTGTCGATTAAGGGCTTTCGCCGCCTCGGGGATGTGTGTTTTCCTCTGCGCCCACTCTGCGTCATGATCGGCGCCAACGGCACGGGCAAGACTTCGATTCTCGATGTCATGTCTTTGCTTGCTAATTCCGCGCGTGGAAATTTGAGTGCTGCCCTATCAGAGTGGGGGGGGCTAGCAAGCATACTCACCTATGACGGCACGGAGGAACTCTATTTCCAAATTTCAAAGGAAGTTCCCGACCGTTCGCCGTTAGAGTACTCCTTACGACTCAAACCACAGGGCACGGCGTATGTTGTCGAAGAAGAAATTCTCAGCCAGGCGCAGAGATCTGAGACACTGCTTTTCCCATATATTGACTCCCATGGGTTGGACATAAAGTATTACGAGGTAGGTCAAAAGAAAGTCGTTCGTCCAAATTGGAACCATAACCATCTTGAAACTTCTTTGGCCCAGGTGCCCAAAATGTTTGGCGAGCCGGAACAATTTCGTGATCGACTTGCTTCCTCCATCTTTTACCATGTACTCAATGTCGATCCACGGTCGCCAGTTCGGCTGCCACAGCCAATGCAACCCGCAGCTCTTCCCGGCAGAAACGGGGAGGAACTCGTATCTTGCTTGTTCTATCTTCGCGAGGCCGAACGATCTCGATTCGAGGCGATTGAGGACGCTCTGCGTGCAGCTTTTCCTCGCTTTGACCGGCTCGACTTCCCTCCAATAGCAGCCGGTACTCTTGCTCTTGCATGGCGTGAGCGTGGTTTTTCTAAACCTCTGTACATGCACCAACTTTCAGAAGGGACTCTCCGGTTTCTCTGGTTAGCCACGCTCCTGCAAAGCCCAGGCTTGACTGCCGTTACTCTACTAGACGAGCCGGACGTGAGTCTGCATCCGGAGTTACTGAGCCTTCTCGCAGACCTTCTCAGGGAGGCTTCTGGGCGTACCCAGTTAGTTGTTGCTACCCACTCCGACCGGCTAATCCGGTTCCTCCAGCCTAAAGAGGTTCTCTTGATGAACTCCACCGATGACGGGCTGAGCACAGTTGCTTGGGCTGACGAGCTTGATCTGGATGAGTGGCTCAAAGAGTACACTCTGGACGAGCTGTGGCGGAACGGACGCATTGGAGCGCGTGCGTGAAAATCACCATCTTGGTTGAAGGTAAGACTGAGATGGCTTTCAAGGCTCATCTGCGGAATTTCCTGGAGACGAAACTGGCAGGCAAAATGCCTAAATTGGACATGTATCTTTATGATGGCAGGATTCCAAAAGAAGATAAACTCGCGCGCGTTGTAAGGAGTCTCCTAACGATTGAGAAGCCTCCCGTCGATGCAGTCATCGCACTGACAGACGTCTACACTGGAACGAACGATTTTGTGGATGCCGCTGATGCAAAAGCCAAGATGCGCAACTGGGTTGGACAAGAGAAGAGATTCTACCCTCATGCTGCTCAGTATGACTTCGAGGCTTGGCTGCTGCCATACTGGGACGACATCCAGCGGATCGCTGGACACAATCGAAATGCACCTAGCGGCCAACCGGAGAGGGTCAACCACAATCGACCACCCTCATATCACATCAGGGAGATCTTCCGGACCGGGACATACAGAAAGGTCTACTCAAAAACCCGAGATGCAAATCGAATCCTGAGAGGGAAAGACCTAGCTGTTGCTGCTTCCCAATGTCCTGAGCTCAGGGCATTTCTCAATACGATAATTACCATTAGTGGTGGAACCAGTATCTAGAATAACTGCTCGTCCATCTTTACTTTGGGCCGACGCTTCGGGCAGCATTCGCCCTCACCCGAAAAATGAATCAGGCCCCGAATCCGTCGGGGCCTGATTTATTTTGTCGTCAGCATTCCTATGGTTTAGGTTGCGGCGCTGGTTTTGGTATCAGCGGCGCCGGTTTGGCGAATTTAGCATCGTCGATTGGAACATTCTGCTGCACCTGATCGACTTTGATGGTGAAGCGTCCTGCCGGACGTGCGACGGTCCACTGGTAGGGAATCTTCACTCCGCCTGAATCGCGATAGTCGGCATAATCAACCTGCGTGGGGTTGCGTCCCAGCGGCGTTTCCGCATAGCGCACCATGCGGACCAGCAGTCCGGATTGCGCATCAAAGAAAAACCGGACCGGCGGCTGGCCCTGCCGGACACCGATGAGTTGATTCACTTCTTTGTCCGCAACTTTGTCAGGCCGTCCCACGCGAAGCAGTGTGAAGAGCTGCTTGAGGTCCGTGGCCAGGCGGAAGTCGGCATCGAGCTTGAAGGCATTATTTTCGGTCTCATTCATGTCTTCTGGAGACCGGTCACCATTGCCCAGCCAGCCGGTGTGGCCGTCCGTGGCGGTAATGCTGTCACCGTTCGGGCCGTGCACCAGGGAGAGTCGCTTGTCCGGCGCCTTGGCAAAAACCTCGATTGGAAACTGATGGCCGCCAAAATTGATGTTGCCTTTCTCCACCCGGCTGGAGATTTTCTGAAGCGCCTCCGCGCCACCTATGGCTTGAAGGTACTTGTCCAGAATCTGATCGGCAGTTGGCTGCGCGGCAGCCGCGGTGGCTCCTTCAGCAGCAGCCGGCGGCTTGGGGACTTCCTGGTCGGCGATCACCGGTACCGCCACCGGGTTGTGCGCGCCGCGATGGCAGGAATTGCAAGTCACATCGTTGTGCCCGCCGAAGCTGTCCTTGTTGATGGCCATCTGCATCAGGATCATCTTGCGGGCGGTTTGCTTGGACTTTTTGTCGTCATTGTCATAGGCCCCCACGGTATGGCAGAACGCGCACTCCACGCCGAGCGATGCCGCAATGAACTGCATTGATGGCTGAAGCTGCTCGGACGGAATGCCCTTGAGCACCTGGATGTTCCGGAAAACCTGTTCCGCTGTCTTGGCCTCGGTGGTGGCGCTCGCCGGCTTCGTAGGCGAAGCGTGCGGTGTGGTCGGAGCAGCTGTGGGTTGAGCCGGAGCGGACTGAGCGTTCCCGAGCACAATCGCTGCGATTAAGACCGTGGCCAACCCTGCCACGGCAAGCGCCGTTCTAGTGAACTTGCTGTTCATTGATGAAATCCTCAACTTGTGATGTGAGTGAATGAGTGTAACAAATTGGAACCAAGAGCCGCCCACCACGGAGGCACGGAGACGCGGGGAAAGGCGGGAAAAATCCCAGTTAGATAAATGAATGCGTAATTGTGATCCGTGGCCGTTAAGTTGTTCGCGGGGTCCTATAACTTAAAGGTATTACAGCTCGCGCACGCCGTGGCTGCGTACCATGAAATACGTCGCCACCGCGACAAGGAGAATACCGTTAACCACCAGCACGATCGGCGCGCCGAATTTGCTGGCGAAATATCCGCTGACCAGGCTTCCCAGAGGCATGCCTCCACGGAAGGCCATCATGTAAATGCTCATCACCCGGCCGCGTAGCTCGTCAGGTACAACCAACTGCACCAGCGAGGTAACCGTGGCGAACACAATAATCAGCGCGGCCCCGATGAAGAAGAGAACGATATCGCTTAACCACAAGACCTTGGAGATCGCGAATCCGGCGATCAAGAGGCCGCAGAGCGCCTGAACAATAAGAGAGGTGCGTCCCATCCGCTTGTACTTTCCCAGCCATGCCACGACAATCGCACCGACCACCGAGCCCGAACCGGAGAAAGCCAGAAGCCGTGTATATTCGCCCACGTCCTGATGAAACACTTGTTTGGCAAACAGCGGCAGGAAGGTCAGTACAGAGAAAGCAAGAAACGTGGTGGTAAAAGCAAGGATAGTAAGCGCCAGCAAGCTGCCCTGGCGCTGGACATAAGAGAGACCGCCGAGCAGCTCTTCGTGAATCCGCCGCGGCGCTACCGGCGGCGTATGTTTCACATGCAATGACATCAGAGCAACAATCACCACCAGGAAGGACAAGCCGTTGAGAGAGAAACAGGAGGTCATGCCAAACATTGCCAGCGCCCCGCCGGCCAGCAGGGGCCCGATAACGCGTGCCAGATTGAACTGGATCGAGTTGAGCGCGATAGCGTTGGGCAGGTCATTTTTTTCCACCAGCGTGGGAACCAGCGCCTGCGATGCCGGTCCGCCGAAGGCCTGTGCTGAGCCGGTGATGAACGACAACACCAGAATTGGCCAGACGTGATGCAAGCCGGAGAAAACCAGCGCAGCCAGCGTGAACGCGCATGACATTTGAATGTACTGGGACACCAACAATGTCCGCCGTCGGTCAAGCCGGTCCGCCAGCACTCCGCCGATCAGCGTGAAGAGCACAATCGGCAGCTGCTGTAGAAACGCGTCCAGCCCCAGGTAAAATGCCGAGCCGGTCAAAGAAAGAACGAGCCAGTTTTCGGCCACGTTCTGCATCCAGGTGCCGATACTGGAGGTACATGAGCCCATCCAGAGGATGCGGAAATCGCGGTAACGGAATGCCGCCAGCGTCCGGCGCACGGTTGCACCGGGCAAGGCCGCTACCGAAGCAGCTGCGGCGGGGGCTGATTTCGTTTCTACAGAGCTGTCCAAGAGGTGTCCCTAGGCATCACTGAATCAATCGCGCAGAATCTGAGCGTACCACAAAGTGATGAGCGGGGCTTGGGCGGAGGGCCAAGGCCTTTCAAAAGATCTCTAATTTTGAGTGACTTAAGGGCGAGTCGCATGCTCGCGTCGGCGCCGGAAACGAATAGTAAACATGTGCTCCGCCGGGACATGGAAAATTCTCAGTGTTGCAAATCCCCAGGTTGCTCCGGGATTCCGGGTTCATCCAGGAATTGTGCGGTGGTGGCAGGACCAAGGTTCTTCCAGTCTTGCAGGACCCATATGACTTTCTTGTCCGGTGTGACTTCCACAATCTGAATAATGTTGGGACGGTCTTCACGCTTGGTGCCGCCGGTGGAGCTGAAGATCACGGTATCGCCGTTGGCCAGGCGGTCAGTGGTTTGGATGTTATGGAAGACGATGTTCGGCGGCAGATCAGCCTGCTTGAACTCCCAGATGGTTTCACCCTTCGGCCCCACTTCGCGCACCAGCTTGTCATGTTCGTCGGCGATGAGCGTATTGCCGTTGTGCAGGCGCACGGCGGCCCATGGCGTGGGGATTTCGTAGCTCCAGATCGCGTTGAAATCTTTGTCGTACTCCACGACTTTGTTCATCTTCAGGAATGGCAGCAGGTAGGTGCCCTTGGCCGTCATGCGGATGCGCCGGAATTGCGGATGCACCGTCTTGGGATCGGTGAGGCTCTCAGCGGGAAGCTCGTGCTCAATCTCCACGGCGCCACTTTTTTTGTTGAGGACCATTAGTTTGGGCGGCAGGCCGTTTTGCACCAGCAAGACTTTGTCCAATCCGATGGGCTGGCAACTGTGCACTTCGGTGCCCGGCGGAGGATCGTAGTGCCATACGACATCCTTTTTGGGCGTGATCTCCTCGACGTGAAACTGACGCGCAAAGAGGATGTGCCCGTTGCTGAGGAGCCAGACATCGTCGATCTCGCCGCCCGGCCCGATGGAATAGGTCCAGACGACCTTGCCGTGATTGACGAGAAACAGCGTGTTGTAACCCTCGCCTGCGTAGAGCATCGAGTGCTGGGCAAGACCATTTCCCGGCCATTCCGGGACGCTGGAAGGCTCCTGCCATGTATGGGGAATCGGATTGGCTTCCGCAGGTCCTTTGGCGGGCACATCGGGGGCGGTAAACTGATCGAGCACGCCGAGCAGGGGCGAGGCCGCCGCACGAGCTGCGACCGCACCTTTAGGGTAATTCCGGACACAACCTGAAGCACCCAGCATCAGGCCCAGTACGGGAGTAACAGCGAAGTAGCACAATGGATTCCGCCAATGCATGCAATGGCCCCTTTAGAGGACTGAAGAAGACTGAGATTATTGCATGGGGAAAACGTCCTCGCCAACAGCCTTCGTCTCGTTGGAAAATTACTGAGGGATGGTCAAAAGCTCACCCCTAAACTCTTAGCGGTTTGAGGGTGGCAAGGTCCTCGTAAAATTGTAAACCTTTTGTATCAATGGCTTACGTCTACACTGAGTGCTCTTGGCTCACGCCCGGGACTTCTCATTGAAGCTGGGCTTGAGGGGGCATTGGAGTCAGCGCAGCATGTTTCTATTTCTACTGAAAACCGTGTAATCTCAGCTTAAGTTGAGAGGCGCTTGAGCGGTGGAGTTTTGCCTGTCCGAGAACCGGGCTTGTGGCACTTGGCATTCAAAAATCCCGTTCTGGGCTTGTGAAAAATGGGAGACATCCATCCCTGAGAGCCGCTTCTTATTTGCTTGAAACGCGTGATTGCAGCTTACGTATTGCCTTTTATTACGTCCAAGTAATCGCAAGGAGAGAGGATTACGAGGACAGAATCGATGCCCGCCGAGACAGCAATTTTGGGGTTAGCGGTTGGCGCGAGCGGTGCAAAACGAAGCTCCCATTCTTCCGGAGAAATGGTGAGTCAAGCCTTAAGTCGAATCAATGACAGCGAGCTGATTCGAGCTGCTCAGCGCGGAGACCGAGCTGCGTTTGAAACGCTGGTCCGCCAGTATGACCAGGCTGTGCTTCGGCTGGCCCTGCACCTCACCGGGTCGGATGCGGACGCCCACGATGTTTACCAGGAAGCGTTCCTGAAGGCCTACCGGCACATTGGGAATTTTCGTTTTGAGTGCTCGTTTTACACGTGGATTTACCGCATTGTCACCAATCTCTGCCTGGACCATCTGCGCAAGCGGCAGACGCGCAAAGAAGACCCGCAGACCGTGATGGATTCAAGCGGCCAACCGGTGGACGTGCTGGAGCGCGTCTCGGATGACCGCGCCGGGGCCAATCCGGAACGCGACCTGATGCGCCGGGAACTGGGGGCCAAGATCGCGCAGGCCCTGACCCGGCTCACGCCGCGCGAGCGCATGGTCTTTGAGCTGAAACATTACCAGGGATTGCGCTTACGGACGATTGGCGAAATGCTGAACACCACGGAAGAGACAGCAAAGAATACACTGTTCCGCGCGACGCAGAAGCTGCGCAGCGCGCTGACAGCCATGAGATAAGTCGGAGAATTTTGCTTATGAACTGCGAAAGCACGAAAGAAAATATTGTTCTGTACGTCTATGACGAACTGGCCGACGACGCCAAGTTTGAGTTTGAGAACCACGTCCGCCAGTGCCAGGGATGCCGAGAGGAACTTGATTCCTCGCTGGAATTCAAGAATGACATGGCCGCTCTTCCGGTGCAGGATGTCTCCGCCAGTTTTCTTGCCGCCAACCGCATGCAGTTGCAGGAGTCCCTGGAGCACGCGGCCCAATCACGCAGCTTCTTAAGCTCTTTCGTTTTCGACTTTGCCGGATGGATGCACCAGATCAAACTAGCTCCCGCGCTGACCGCAGTCTTGCTGATTATCGGATTTGCCGGAGGCGTGGGCACGACGTACCGGATGATGGCAAACAGAATCGCCAATCCTCCTGGTCCCGAGCAACCGGTTTACGGGGATGCAGCCAGCGTAGCCAACGTTGACTCGGTTACTCCGGAGGCAAATTCCAATCAGGTATCGATCAAATACAACACGTTGCAGTCGCAGACCACGCGGGGCTCTGTCACAGACCCTTACATACACCAATTGCTGTTGCTGGGGGCGCGCAACAACCGGAATTCCGGCGTGGTGCTGGATTCGATTGATCTGCTGAGCCGGAGCGCGGAAGACAACGCCGTGCGTGAAGCCTTGATGTACTCTTTGCGCTATGACAAGAACACCGGAGTGCGTTTGCGCGCGTTGGACGGGCTGAAGGGTTATGTAAGAAATGACGTGCAGGTACGCGATGCCGTGGTAGAGGCGCTGATGCATGACACCAACGCCGGTATACGCCAGGAAGCCATCAGCCTTCTGGACCCGGTCAAGGCTGATTCCAGCGTGCACCAGGCATTGCAAGTGCTGGCGGAGCGCGATGACAACAAGTTCATTCGCGCTGAATCCAAGCGTTACCTGGCCAGCACACCACACCTCGACTGATTTTGAGAAGCTTGACGACGATCTTGACGATGAAGAAGCATTTACAACTCGCGGCGCTGGTAGCGGCAGGGAGTCTGGCCGCGGTCGCGCAGAGCACAAACCCGCGACTCTACCATTCCGGCAATGAGTGGGTCCAGGAAGTCACAGGCACGCTCTCCGCGGAAAGAATCGTCAAGGTCAAATCCAGCGCAGGCTCCATCCGCGCGCAGGGGACGCAGCAAAACAACGTCACCTACACGGTGCGTGAGCACGTCCAGGCCAGCTCGGAAGATTCCGCGCGGCGTGAATTTGCCCGGATGAAATTCAGCACGTACAGCTCCGGCGGCGCCGTTCTGCTGCACGCCGACTGTGAAGGCGCTACGCACGGTTCCATTGATTTTGAAATCCAAATGCCGGAACAGACAACATTTGTCAAACTACAGACGGAAGGCGGCACCGTTACGGCCAAGAACCTTGCTGGAAAAGTTGAAGCCATCACCGGCGGAGGCAATATACGGCTTGACCAGATCCAAGGTTTGATTGTTGTTTCCAGCGGGGGCGGCAGCATTGACATAGGCAAGGCGGGCAGCGACGTGCACGCGCTGACGAACGCCGGCAGCATCCATATCGGCAGCGCGGTGGGCCGGATCGATGCCAACTCCGGCGGCGGCAACCTGGATATTGGATCAGCCAAGGCCATGGCGCTCCAGACCGGAGCCGGTTTCATCCGCGTGGCCAAGTGCGCGGGGCAGATCAAGGCGGAGACCGCCGGCGGCAACATCGAGCTGATTGAAATAGAAGGCGCCGCACAGATTGAGACCGGCGGCGGCAGTATCCACATTGGTCCCATCAAAGGCGGCATACGCGCGGAGACAGGGGCAGGCGCCATCGTTGCCAAACTGGAGAGAGGTGGCGGCGCATTTACCGCGTCCCGGCTGGAGACGTCCGTGGGCGATATTACCGTGTACGTGCCGGATGGGCTGGGCGTTACCGTTCGTGCAGCGGTGGAGGTGGCGCGGGGCTATGGCATTCGCAGCGAATTTCCCGAGCTTAAAATCACCAGCTCCAAACAGGACCTGGGACCGCGCGAAGCCTACGCGGAAGGCGTGTTGAACGGCGGCGGGCCGGTCCTGCACGTTCATACGACCACGGGAAACATCGAGTTTAAACGCAAGGGGAACCAGTAAGAGAACGATAACAATTGGGAGTGTTCTTATGATTCGACCACTTACAACTGCGCTGTTTCTCGCGGGACTCACAACTTTAGGATTGGCAGCGGATGAAATCCAGCCGGACCCGCAATACAAAACCGGGCCTTCGGCGGTTTACGTTTACCCTGCGGGGCGCTCTTACTTGGGCGTGGATATACGGGATGTGTCCGCCGACCGCGTCAGCGCGCTTAAGCTCAAAGAAGAGCGTGGCGTGGAAATCACCATGGTGGACCAGGATGCTCCCGCCGGAAAAGCCGGCCTCAAAGAGCATGATGTCATCCTGGAATTCAATGGCGCCGCCGTCGATAGCGAAGAACAACTCCGGCGGATGATCCGTGAGGTGCCTCCGGGACGCACTGTTGCTCTGGGCATCAGCCGCGATGGCAGCCCGATGAAGATCAGCGTCCAGCTTGCCGCCCACAACAAGGTGATGATGGACAGAATTCCTGCGATCCCGCCGATCCACGTGCAACCGCCGCAAATGGACATTCCCGGCACTGTCTTCCAGGTGCAAACCTACTCTTCCTATCTGGGCATCCAGACGGAAAACCTGACGCGCCAACTGGGGGATTTTTTCGGTGTAAAAGATGGTGAAGGCATCCTGGTTCGGTCGGTGGAGAAAGGCAGCGCAGGGGAAAAAGCGGGGCTTAAGGCCGGCGACGTCATTGTTCGCGCCGATAATGAGAAATTGTCAGGCCGCAGTGACCTGGCGCACATCCTTCGCAACCACCACGAAGGCGGAAAGCTCACCCTGGGCGTTGTGCGCGACAAGCATGAGCAGGCGTTTGTGGTAACCCTGCCTGATCGCGGATCGCGGGACTCGTCCTACCTGGATCTCGATTCCCTCGGTTTCGACTCTGAAGGTCTGCGGGCTTCGCTCGGCAAGCTCGATGGCCTGGGGAAGGCTCTGGAAGGCCTAAAGGGCCTGGATTCTCTTGATCTCGATATAGACATGAGTGCGCTCGACCTGAGTTCGCTCGATCTGGAAGATGCGGGACAGAACATACTGGAACTGACGCCGGAAATCGAGAAGTCCCTGCATCAGGCCGAACAGGAAATTCGTCGCGGCCATAAACTCCTGGAGAATCAACAGCACGAATTCAAATTTGATTTTGATCCGTTCATCTAGCGATTTTGTTTCTTCATGCACCTCCTCAAGAGCGTGGCCTTCGGGTCACGCTCATTTTTTTGTTGGCGCTGAAGCGGTTTCGCCGTTTGAGACGAATCCAATAAACCACGCTAAAAGCCCCAGCCGAGGGCGGCTGGGCCACACAATTTTCGTTGTCCATGGTGCTTTCTGCTCCGAAAGTCGTGTGGCACCGCCGCCCTCGGCGGTGTTTTGCTTTTCAGCGGCAGAATTCTAAACGACTCTGTGGGAAGGTTTACGGCAGGTTCAGACTGAGAAGCGTTCCAGGGTCAAGGTAAACGCCTTGCCACCGTACGCCGAAGTGGAGGTGGGGCGCTGTGGCCCGGCCGGTCCCTCCGCTTAATCCCAGAAGCTGGCGGACGCGCACCTGATCGCCTTCTTTCACTTTGATTTCTGAGAGGTGCATATAGAGCGTGATCAAGCCCTGGCCGTGGTCGATCATCACGCAATTGCCTTCAAAATAAAGATTGCGCGCCAGAATGACCGTACCGCTGTTGGACGCGGCAATTGGCGTGCCGGTGGTGACCCGAAAATCCAGCCCCGTATGCTGGCTCTTCTTCACTCCGTTGAAGACCCGGGCCGATCCAAAGACGCCGGAGACTTCAGCCTCCGCCGGCGGCTGGAACCGTCCAGACCACAAAGACTCCGGCACAATTACAGAAAAAACGCGCTTCTTCAGTGCTTGCTCTTCTTCGATGCGCGCCTCTGTTTCCGCTGGAGGCGCCACGTATTCGGGCGCCACTTTGATGGACGTGGATGGATAGGGTTTCTCACTGACGGCAACGGCAGACGTGAATGAGGCTTTCACGCCCGGCTTGCCCTTGCCTTGCAGGACCAGTGAGTATTTACCGGCCTTGGTGTTGAGATCGACTCCGGCAATCGCATACCAGCAGTTGCACGACTGGCCAAAACGGAATGACAGCGCATGCCCCAGCCAAGTTCCCTCAAGAGAAGTAAGCTCTGCGGGCGCATTAATACGAAACAATACAGGAGATCCATTGACTAGTTGAGACGGCTCCCATTTAACAGTCCAAGGCTCGCTGGCTTGGGCTGTGGCCGGAAAGAAAATGCCTAACAAGAAGATGAGCGCAAGCTGGCAGCGCGCCCGCAAAAAGAAATTCTTGCTAACCAACGGTGTTCGATTGCTCATGCCGATCAGCGTCATCAGGGTAAATCAGTGGTAAAAAGTTGTGGCCTTATTCCGTCCAGCGGCGAAAAATCAACGAGCCGTTGGTCCCGCCGAAGCCAAATGAGTTGGACAAAGCGACTTCAATCGGCGCTTTGCGCGCTACATTCGGCACGTAATCCAAGTCGCACTCAGGATCGGGCGAATCTAGGTTGATGGTGGGAGGAAGGATCTGGTCGCGGAGGGCCAGGATGGTAATACCGGCTTCCAGTCCGCCAGCGCCGCCCAGCAAATGGCCGGTCATGGATTTGGTGGAACTGACGGGCACCTTGGTATCAGCGCCAAAGGTGCGCTTGATGGCCTTGGTTTCCAGCGCATCCCCCAAAGGCGTGGAGGTGCCGTGGGCATTCACGTAGTCAATGTCTTTGGGCGTAAGTTTGGCATCGTTGATGGCGACCATCATCACCCGCCAGCCGCCTTCGCCTTCTTCCGCGGGCTGAGTGATGTGGTAGGCGTCCGCGCTCATGCCGTAGCCGATGATTTCACTCAGGATCTTAGCGCCACGCTGGCGCGCATGCTCCAGTTCTTCCAGCACAAGGATGCCGGCGCCTTCGCCAATCACAAAGCCATCGCGGCCTGAATCCCAGGGACGGCTCGCCTTTTCCGGCTCATCATTGCGCGTGGAAAGCGCGCGCATGGCGGCAAAACCGCCGACGCCCATCGGAGTGATGGCCGCTTCCGATCCGCCGGCAATCATCACGTCGGCGTCACAACGCTGGATGATCTTGTAAGCGTCTCCGATAGCATGTGCGCTGGTGGTGCAGGCGGTACATGTGGCTTCATTGGGACCTTTGGCGCCGTAGCGTATGCTGACGTGCCCGGCGGCAAGGTTCACGATGGAAGCGGGAATAAAAAAAGGCGAGATCTTGCGCGGACCGCCGGCCAGAAGGGCCGCATGCTCGCGCTCAATCACGTCAAACCCGCCAACGCCTGACCCGATGTGGACGCCTACGCGGGTGGCATTTTCCGGGGTCACCTGCAACCCGCACATCTTCATCGCTTCATCGGCCGCCGCCAGCGCCAGATGGATGAAGCGTCCCATCTTCTTGACCTCTTTTTTCTCGACAAAATTCAAAGGGTCAAAATCTTTGACTTCAGCGGCAATCTGGCAGGCGAAATTGCTCGGATCAAAGCGGGTAATTCTTGACACCCCGCTTTTGCCGGCAACAATGTTTTTCCAGACTTCAGGGCTGGTGTGGCCCACATCACAGATCAGCCCCAGGCCCGTTACAACAACTCGCCTGGCCAAATTACTTGCCACCTTTCGAGTGCTTGTCAATGTAATCGATGGCATCTTTGACGGTCCGGATCTTCTCCGCGTCTTCATCCGGAATCTCAATGTCAAACGCCTCTTCGAAAGCCATGACTAACTCGACTGTGTCCAGCGAATCTGCGCCGAGATCGTCCACAAAGGAGGCATTGGGCGTGACTTCGCCTTCATCCACTCCTAGCTGCTCAACAATGATCTGTTTAACTTTCTCTTCAACTGCTGCTGCCATGGGTTGCGTCTCCTTAATTTTTTCTGCTAACTTGCATCTTTTTTGACCGGGACGATTACTTCACCAAAAATGCGCTGCCGTATTCTGGACACTCACAGCTTTTCTGCGTCTTTAATTTCTAACGATTTTAATTTCTAACATCTTTAATTTCTAACGTCTTGGGGGCCCCAGATTTTCATCCCAAACTTTTTTCCCGCCGTCTCTTTTGGTTCCGGGCACAGGTTCCTTCTGCTAATAAGGTAAACCGGTTAGTCTAATTGCTGGAAAAATGTTGTGTAAAGGGCCGCCTCAAAAAGGTTTCCGGGCCACCACCAGCGACTCCGGCGACGATTCCAGCCCAACCAGCTTCACTTCCTCAAATCCAGCGTTCCCGCACATACCCCCAAGTTCGGCAAATGTGTAGGCATCTCCATGAAAAGTGTTGCTGAGCATGGTCATGCTGAACATGGCCGGCATGGGAGGCGAGACTCTATCATCGTTGGGTACAAACTCTAAGATTACCACTTGCCCGCCTGGAATCAGTGCCGCATGGATTTTTTTCAACAAAGACTCGTTGGTGGGCGGGTCAAAGTGGTGCAGAAAGTTAGTCAGCAACACCGCATCATAGCCGGCGCCAAAGTCCACGGTAAAGGCGCTACCGGGGAGCGGGTGATGGCGGCTGGCCACGCCCAGTGCACGGGCGTTCTCCTGGGCCACCTCCAGGACGCTGGCCCAGTCCACCGCATAAATCTCCGCTTTAGGGAGCTGCTGGGCCACAGTGACGCCAAAAACGCCATGACCGGCGGCGATATCCAGAACCTTGGGCGCCGGACGCCCGGCCAGCGCAGGCTGTAGAAGCCCCGCGATTGCCTGGGCTGCCGGGTACATTATGGGAGCCATTCCGCGGGCAAAATCGACCCACAGCGGGTCGTCGGCGCTTAATACGGTGTCCTGGTCAGGCGTGCAGCTGCCCCGGCGCACCGTTTCCGCCAGAGCTTCCACGTTCTTCAATTGCGTGGGGTGGAGCAGAAACTTCAAAGCTTTGCCCATGTAGGCAGGCGAACGGCTGTCCAGGAAGAAGGCGCTATCGTCGGTGAGGGTGTAGCGGGTTTCTGACTTGCTGAGAAACCCAAGAATCACCAGGGAATCGCACAGAATACGCACGCCGCGCTCCGATGCGGCACATGCCTTGGCAATCTCCGCTACCGTATGGCTGCCTTGGGCGATGGCCGTGAATACGTCCAGATCAACGGCGGCTTTCAAGACAAAGGCGCGTTGATACCCCTGGACGGTCTCAAAAATCTTTACTGGATTCGGCGGCGTCGCGGACGCTTGCTGGGCTGACATGAAATTAAAGATCTCCTCTGCCATTTTATCGTCTGCCGATCCTTACAGATACGCCGGTCGGCTTTACAATAAAAACTTGTCTACGCCAAAGCTCTTTCTAAAATATACAGCCTGGCTCGCCGCTCTGAAGACCTTGGGGGCATGGGGCGTGCTGGTGATTTCTTTTCTGGATGCCGCGGCCTTCGGCGTCCCCATGGATCCGCTGATTGCCGGCTACGTATATTCCAATCCGCATAAGGCCTGGCTCTATTGCCTGGCGGCGGCCTTGGGATCGGCGGCAGGAAGCCTGGTTCCTTTCTTCCTGGGACGCGCCGGGGGCGAGCTGTTTCTGTTGAAGCGCATCAGTGAAGCCCGGCTCCAGCGCATCCGCGACCGCTTTGCCCGGCAGGAGTTCTTGGCCCTGATGGTCCCGGCTATGCTGCCTCCGCCAACACCGTTCAAACTGTTTGTCTTCTCCGCCGGCGTGTTTGAAATGAAGTTGCCGCATTTCCTTACGGCCATCATCAGCGGACGCTTGATTCGCTTTGGTGTCCTGTCAATCTTGACTGTGTTTTTTGGCCCCCAGATCGTGGCCAAGGCCAAGGACCTTTTCAAGAACCACCCTTCGATTCTGGTGCTGATTGGAGTCGCAGTCGTGCTGGCGGGTTACCTGATTTACCGGTTGTTACGCGAACCCGCGCACGAAATCGCGGAAGAGATGAAGCACAAATAGAAAATCGCGGGAAGCCCCCGCAATTTTCTTCACCAATCATCTAATAGCCGGATGGCTAAAGCGGTTCCAGAGTTGCTGTGCTGGAAAAGACTCACCGCCGGGGGCGGCGGTGCCACACGACTCTAGGAGTACCAAGCACTATGGACAACGAAAGTTTTGTGGCCCAGCCGCCCTCGGCTGGGTT
>Ga0137407_10000059_pt1 | contig 93825 bp, 87 predicted proteins | sample CZOMad2_2_16fung_FD_108410 | JGI IMG/M metagenome (GOLD analysis project Ga0137407, IMG submission 108410) | Vadose zone soil fungal communities from Angelo Coast Range Reserve, California, USA - CZOMad2_2_16fungal (Illumina Assembly) | ecosystem: Environmental > Terrestrial > Soil > Vadose... | reverse complement strand
GATTAGGTAGAATATTCGCATAAGAACCCCAGTTATCATTTAAATGTCCCGGAGGGACATCTCGTGGGTAGAAAATATCTGGTGAGAGATCCGACGTTCCGTAGGAACGTTTGGTGCGCACCAGGCGTTCCTACGGAACGCAACGTCATTTGTAACATTGTTCTACCGACCAGCCGTCCCTATCGGGACGGGATTTGTGAATGTTCTACGTAATCCTATATTGAATGTTTTAGGTGCATCATCAAAAAACATTCAATAATCAATATTCAACACTCAATGTTCATTGCCTGTTTCCGTTACATGTAAAAATTCCATTTCTACCGACCAACCGTCCGCCAACCGGCGGACGGAATTTGCGAGCAATCTACCTAATACTATAAAGTAATATATATGCAATGAATTAAAAACTTCTCCTGGATAATATTTGTCGCGTATCACGTATAAAGTCGAAATTGCGTAATCTGTTCAAAAAATTATCTACAACATGAGATTCATTTTACTTCAGGGTTTATTTTCATTTTTGATTTCGGCATCTGCTTTTTCGCAAACAAATTACAATATCAGTTACCAGCAATTAAAAGAATATGAAGGCAAATATGAATATACAAGTAATCAAATTCTCGAAATTGCAGCGTCACCACGGAATCTCCGTTTATATGCAATCATTGATGACGCCAGGTATCCACTGACTCCTTTCAAAAAAGATATTTTTTTGAACAATGGAAAACAGGAAGTGGAATTTGTCAGGAATGCGTCCGGCAACATATCGGGTTATAAAGTAAAAGCCGATCAACCCGACAGAGTGTTTTCATTAATTAATAGAGCGGTTAACTTTTCTGAAAAAATGTGGTATCCCAGGCAAAATGGCGATTCCATATATAAATATATCCGTCCTCAAAACTTACATGATGGATTAACAATTGGCGGACCTGCTGAAGTTGGTCTGGATTCCGCATTGCTTGCTGAAATGGCGGCCAAACTGGTAAGAGGTGATTTTCCAAACATGCATAGTGTACTCATTATAAAAAACAATAAGCTGGTATTTGAAGAATATTTTTATGAATATGATATGCATACCCTGCAACAAATAAGATCTGCCACAAAAACTTTTGTTTCTTCACTTGTTGGAATTGCAATTGACAAAGGATTTATTAAAAGCAGGAATGAAACTGTACTTTCTTATTTTCCTGAATACAATCTTAAAAATCTTTCGGATGATAAAAAGAAAATTACTATTGAAAATCTTTTGAATAATCAATCCGGGCTCGATTGCAGTGATGACGATGGTAATTCACCCGGAAATGAAAATAAAATGTATCCTACGGGCGATTGGGTCAAATTTATTTTGGATCTTCCAATGGCAGGTAAACCTGGTGGTGAAGCAAAATATTGTTCAGGCGGAGTTACGATATTAGCAAGGATCGTCGAAAAAACATCGGGAGAATCTTTACATGAATTTGCCAGGAAAAATCTTTTTGACCCGTTGGGGGCTGATCATTATAAATGGAATTTCAAACCAGACAGTTCAGAAATGAATACATTCGGCCAATTATATATTATGCCAAGGGACATGGCTAAGTTTGGCTTATTGTACCTGAATCATGGCAAATGGAATGGGCGGCAGGTGATTTCTGAAAACTGGGTGCAGGAATCTTTGACAACGCATACAACCCTGAGAAATACCGGGTATGGTTATTTATGGTGGCATCCCTGGCTTATGATAAATGACAGCAGGCAGGAAGGTATTGCTGCGAAAGGAAATGGTGGACAGCGTATCTATCTCCGGCCCGATTTAAATTTGGTTGTTGTCATAACAGGTGGAAATTACAATTCAGAATCCAGCGCCGACGATCTGTTGGGACATTATATTCTTCGGGCGGTGAAAAAGAAATGAACTTCTGATTTGTTCTGATTGAACTGATGAACTTCTGATTTTTTATGATTAAAATGATTTACCGTGTGAGCCATTTTGTTTTATCTTGCACAAAGCGGGAAAAGACTAAATATGATTTATTTGATATGCACCAAAATTCTTCATAATAAATCATTTTAATCATAAAAATCAGAAGTTCATCAGTTCAATCAGAACAAATCAGAAGTTCATGTCATTAACCATAGCCCAGAAGTTACGCATAAAAGAAGGCATGAAACTTTTAACAGTCAATGCTCCGCCTGATACTATGTCGCATCTTCGTTCCCTGCTCAACAATTTGCAGGTTTCCCACATGGTAAAAAATTACCAGCAAATTCATTGGTTTGTGAAGAACAGGGTTGAAATGGAAAAAGGATTAGACAAAATTCTTACATTACTAAAGCCTGATATCATTTGCTGGATATATTATCCAAAAGGAACATCTGCCATACAAACGGACCTGACGAGAGATAAAGGTTGGGAAAGTTTATTAAAGCATAAAGAACTGCAATGGCTCAGCCTGATATCTTTTGATGATACCTGGTCATCATTCGGTATGCGCTTAAAAACAGATACTGATAAAAAGAAAGAAGCCAAACCAACGGTCAGGGTCATCTTCAATTATGTTGACCCGGTTAAGAAAATAGTGAAGTTACCGGATGATCTCGCAAGTACCCTGAAAAAAAATAAAAAAGCAAATTCATTTTTTGAAACGCTTTCCTTCACCAATAAAAAAGAATACATTGAATGGATAGTAACAGCTAAAAGAGAGGAAACAAGAAATGAAAGAATAAAAGGCACGATAGAAAGATTGGAAAAGAATTGGAAAAACCCCAGAAATCTCTAAATCTCAAATAATCCTAACTTTGTTATTCAATAAAAAATCACGCATCATACCGTGGGTAAATTCTCCGAAAAAATAACGCCTGAACATATTTCCTTCATTGAGAAGCAACATATTTTCTTCGTAGGCTCGGCTCCATTAAGCAGCGAAGGTCATATCAATCTTTCTCCCAAGGGACTTGATTGTTTCAAAGTGATTTCTTCCAATCGCGTAGCATATATGGATCTCATCAGCAGTGGCAATGAGACTTCTGCGCATACGCTTGAAAATGGACGTATCACATTTATGTTTTGTTCATTTGAAAAAGTGCCCAATATCCTTCGCTTATATGGAAAAGGATTCACCGTGTTGCGCAGTGATGCACAATGGCCGGCGCTCGCTGAAAATTTTAAAATTTATCCAAGCACGAGGCAAATCATAGTCGCTGATATTGCCAAAGTTCAAACATCCTGCGGTTTTGGTGTGCCGTTATATGAATATATGGGCGAAAGAAGTATTCACTTTGATTGGGCCGAAACAAAAGGTGCTGATGGTCTTGCAGAATATATAATAGAAAAAAACCTGCACAGCATGGATGGATTACCTACACCGATCCTGAAAGAAAAAGAATAAACAGAAAATTCCAGCTTTTCCAAAGTTTGAAACTTTGGAAAAGCTGGAATTTTATAATATTCTATTGCTTCACTACTTTAAAATACTGTTGTACATTATTTTCTTTGCTTTCTAATTCAATCATGAGTATACCATGATTAATGGTCCTGCTTAAATCAATATTTATAAACTGAAGACCTGCCGCTACATGTACCGTATTATAAAGAATCGTTTTGCCATCTATCGTAGAAACCATATACCTGTAAACAGCCTGGTTACTATTATTCATGCGAATGGTAACACGATCAATTGTTGGATTAGGATAGCAGCTTAATTCCACAGAAGCACTGGTAAAAGAAACTGTTTTGATAGCAGAATAGTTAACGTGGCCGTCAATATCGGTCATCTTCAAACGATAATAGTTAATAGAAGAAAATGGTGAATTGTCTCTTGCTTCATATTTATTTACGGAAGCATATTCATTAACAGCCGCAACTGTTTCGATTGCCGTAAAATTTGCAGCGTCAGAAGATCTTTCCAGTGTAAAACCGGCCAAATCACGCTCATTGGTAGTTGACCAATTTGCATTAACAAAATTATTCTTTGCTTCAACAGAAAATGATAATAATGTTTCCGGTAAAATACTATTATTAGGAGCATTCTGTATAATGAGATTATCCAAAACGGCTACATTGGTTCCGGCTGCATCCATATTCGCACCGATGGTAACATTTCCCGCACCTGTCCAATATATTAATCTGTTTGCAGTGCTTGTATTCGTATATACAACTGTTCCATCAACTGTCAATGTAGTAATGCCCGTTGTATAATCATATTTAAAACGATAGTTATGAAATGTATGATCATTGGCGATACTATAAATACTTCCTGAGTTAATACTAATACTTCCGCCGGCACCATCGCTCACCAACAATTTGGCAAATAATTTTCCACCTGTCATTCCAAAATCCAAACTTGAACCACGGGTAAAAAAATTGACTTCATTTTCTTCTCTGCGAAAATCAACAGCAATATCAATTCCCTTAACATCAAAATAAGGCGATCCAGGTAAAACCATGTTGATATCCTTTGTCGGTGTTCCGGGATTCAAACCATTGCTGCTACCAACACCACCTGGTGAAGTTTTAGCTGAACTACTTATTGAAGTAGCATCCGGGCCTTTTGACGCCGCTGTAACACTACCGCTGTTCCAGGTAAATTTGCTGATGACCTGGGCATGACCAGCTATTGTAAGAAAGCTTATGATAATAAAGAGTAAAATGTTTTTCATAACTGGAGTTTTATTCTATTACCTATAAGTCAATCCAGATGCCAGTAATATTTGGGCTGACATTGAGGAGATTATGAGTTCCTAAAAAAATAAAACTTCTTAATCCGGGAATCTAAACTCAATATTGGAACACATCCATTTGGTAGACTACATGATAACCCTTACCGATGATGAAGATTGTTTATGGTGTGACTGTATTCTCCGGGTGTGGCTGCCCGTGATGACAGGTGATGCAGCTTACCGCCATCACGGAATCTCCTATGCGCATATGTTTCAAACCAAAATATTTTTTATTAATCCCAAGGGTCATGCGCATCATGGCTCGTGCAATTTCTTTTTCCGGCTTACTGTCACTTGCATAATCCAGCTTGTGCGAACCTTCTGCTTCGGAATGACAGAAATTACATGATACTCCCAACTCATCCTGGAACACATCTACCATAATCCTTGATAGCTCTTTCGAACTTATTTTTTTTGACAACACTTTCAGATTTTTAAAATGCCCGTCATCATCGCCTGGTTTGGTGGCTGCTACAGCAATACTTATCAGCATGGCAAGCATTGCTATTACTTTCAATTTCCTGTTAAACATGAATTTTATATTGATGATGTTTCTTTCTTCTATGGATTATTTTTTTGTTCTATCAATGGAATATCTGTGATCGCAAGTGTATGATCATGTTCAATATAATTCACGTTTGTTAAACCTAACAGGTTCCTGAGTTTTTCAGCTGGCACTTTCATTGGTCCGGGTGCCGGAGCAGTACCTGGTTGTGGTTGAGGGAATGCAGTTGAAGTTGCAGTATGAAACGTAATATTGCCTTCAACTTTTTGTATTGTTTGATGGATATGTCCATTTAAAACAGATACCGAACCAAAGCGCCTGAGGTAAGAAAGAGCGCGTTCACTATCACGGGTTCCCCATCCCCATTGCGGATAGATCGCCCACAGTGGAATATGTGCAAACACAACAATAGGTGTACTGGCTGAAATTTCTTTCAGATCTTTCTCCATCCATTCAAGTTGTTCATTTCCCAATACACCAAGGCCGCCTTCTGCCGTGTTGATAACATTTACCAGCCCGATAAAATGAACTCCACCTGAATCGAAACTATACCAGCCTTCTCCTTTCGTTCCTTTTCCAAAACGATCCAGGTATTGTTTGCCGTTATCATTTAAAACATCGTGCTCACCAGGCACAAAAAATATCTTCTCCGTTTTTACAGTTTTTAATACCTGGTCCAGTGTATCGAATTCTTCTGCCTGTGCAAGGTGTGAAAGATCGCCGGTATGCAATACAAATGATGGAACCACAGGCATTGCATTGATCTTTGAAACAGCTGCCTGCAATGTTCCGACTACATCAGGATTTGCCGGTTTGTTAAAACCGATATGACTATCGCTGATTTGTACAAAACTGAAATCCGCCTTGGGAATAACAATGCCATTTTTAAGATGACCGCTGTTTTTGTCAATCAGCTGACTCATGCCAAAAGATTTTAAAATGCCACCACTCATCATCCACAATACACCTGTACCTGCCCATGCCATACATTTTATAAATCCGGCCCGGTCAATACCATCATCATTATTATCGTTAACAATCAGTTTTTCTTTTTTCATGATTTTATTTTTGATTATGATTTATAGTTCAAAAAAAGAAAATACTTCGATCAGTTCTGAAATTTTTACATGAAGCAGCCCAGGTTCTTGATTAAGTCCTGGTTTTAGATAATCAAGGTTTTGTTATAGCTCGTGTAAAATGCCTCTTACTATGCAAAAACTGTAATAATTTTATCGTCATTAAAAACGAAATGACAATATACAGGCAAAGAATATGGGGGAATATTTTACTGTGGCTGGTACTATACCTTTTTTGGATAATTATATTTCAAAGAAGAACTTTCGCATTTACAAGAACAATGACTGTTGAACTTTGCTACCTGGCATTCATCGCGGGGAACTATTATTTCAATATCTATTTTAATATCCCTCGTTTTCTATATAAAAAAAAATACGCATCCTTTGCACTGTTGCTGATTAGCGGTATTATCCTGGGCGCATTATTAAGAGTACCTCTCGCAATCTATTTGAACATCCACTATTTTTCACCGGGTAAACCACCGCCCGGACTGAATGAACTATTCATCAATTCATTCATTAATATTTTTATTTGGGTGATTTGTCTTGTTGCGGGGAAGCTTATCATTGACCGTGTTCGTTTTCAGAAATACGTGGATGATATTGAAAAAGAAAAATCAAAAACCGAACTCGATTTTCTTAAGGCGCAGTTCAACCCACATTTTCTTTTTAATTCCATCAATTCAATATATGGTCATATTGATAAGAACAACCCGACTGCAAGAAATATGCTGCTGAAATTTTCAGAGATGCTCCGCTATCAATTGTACGATTGCAATACGGACAGTATCAGCATTGATAAAGAAATGAATTATGTAAGGAACTATGTATCGCTGCAACAATCGAGAAAGGAAGAAAGCCTGGTTGTTCGACTTAATATCCAGGAAAATATAAAAGGCTTTACGGTAGTGCCCCTTTTATTTATCGCTTTTATTGAAAATGCTTTTAAATATGTGAGTAGTGATGAAGAAAAAGAAAACAGGGTGGAGATATCATTTTTCAAAAAAGATGATTTACTGATATTCACGACTTATAATACAAAAGAGAAAAATGTAAAAAACAGCATCAATCACACAGGCATCGGGATAACCAATGTAAAGCGACGACTTGAATTACTATATCCGGACCGTCATGAATTAAATATCAAAGAAAATGAAAATACGCACGAAGTTATTTTAAAATTGAAACTGGCATGAAACTGAAATCTATAATAGTCGACGACGAACCAGTAGCTCGCAAAGTTTTGGAAGAATATATTGAAGATATTGATTTCATTGAACTGAGCGGGAAGCTTGAAAATCCAATTAAAGCGAATGCATTTCTCCATAATAACGAAATCGACCTGATGTTCCTCGATATCAATATGCCAAAGCTTAGTGGCATTGAATTTTTGCGAACTTCTTCATCACTGCCAATGACGATTATGACGACGGCCTATGCTGAATATGCGATAGAAGGATTTGAATTGGATGTTATCGATTATCTCGTAAAACCATTTTCTTTCGAAAGATTTTTAAAAGCCTGTAACAAAGCGAGGGATTTTTATATATATCAACAAGCCACGAAAGAAAAGCCGGATAAAGGGATCAATGAAAATTATTTTTTTGTAAAATGCGACGGGCGGATTGAAAAAGTAATGCATGATGAACTTATATATATCGAGGCTATGCTGAATTACGTGGTTCTGCATACCGAGACCAGGAAAATGATAGTATATCTCACTATAAAAGGTATTATTGAAAAATTGCCCGCAGAAAAATTTCTAAAAGTTCATAAATCATATATTGTCAACCTCGGTAAAATAAAAAATATTGTTGAAAATGAAATCAACCTGGGAAATTCAAAAGTTATCATCAGCCAGAATCTTTATGATGGGGTGATGAAAGAGATTTTGAAGGATAAGATGTTAAAGAGATGATATTAACCAGCAGGTTATTTAGTGCTATCTTTGTCCGTAAATAATGTTCATTATTTTATATCGCCTTGTTGATGACAAAGAATTGGAACTGATAAAAGAAACCAAAAAAATAATTGAAACTCCAGCACCCTCAACTCATTGATTTATTACAAAGAGCTTACTCCGCCGAAAAAGCAGCCGCATTCGCATACCAGGGTCACGCAGGATCTGTAAAGAATATAGAAGAAAAAAAATCCATCAAACAAATAGAAACAGATGAATGGAACCATCGAGGGGAAGTATTGGAAATGATGAGGCAATATGATATCCCGGTATCGAAGTATTATGAAATGAGATTTCATATTATTGGAAAAATCATTTCGGCAAGTTGCTATATCATTGGTTGGTTCATGCCATTTTATTTTGCCGGCAGATTGGAAAGTGGAAATGTTTGTGAATATTTCAGGATGAAGCAATATTTTAATTCGCTTGGGATAAAAGAACATGACATCATACTATATGAAATGGGGATCAAGGAAAAAGAACATGAAGTTTATTTCCTGGAGCAAATAAAAACAAATAAACTTTTACCTTTCTTTGAAAAAGTTTTCGCCTGGGGCAAAAAAGGGAGTTTCAATAATGTGGATCTCGACAAAAAATACCCGGTTGAAAACTCAGACGGTTATTGTAAAAAATAAGTTAGTTCTTTTGATTATGAGGAATATAGTTTTCCCAATACCAGGGAGTAAAACGGTCCGCGATCGAGATTGATAATAATTCTTTAAAAATACTTTCACCGTTATCATTATTTGTCATAATAATAACAGCGATGCCTTTCTCTGGAAAACCAATTGAATAATGTCCCCATCCATCGTCATGTCCTTCTTTAAAAAATGCACGTCCATAAGGTGTTTTCATCACGCCAAATCCCAGTCCATATCCCAATTGAATATTTTTATTATCATCGTTGTCAATTAGCGCATTGGGGCCGAATTGTTGTTTTGATTTAATGGTTACCTGCTGTTTGATCATTTCATTAAATGCTGCTGTCGACAATCCCTTTTGCTGCATGACCGCTGCAAAAAATTTTGTGTAATCTTCTAAAGAAGTACATAATGAACCGGCGGCGCCTGCACTCTTCCGTTCAGCAAACTCATATGGCTCTCCCTTTGCATTATGTCCGAGACAAAGGTCATCCTTAAACCGTTCCTGCCAAACATAACTGGTATTCGTCATTCCGAAAGGTTTAAATACTCTTTCCTGCGCGATGGTCTCGTAATCTTTTCCAAGAATTTGTTCAACAACAAACTGCAAAAGATATATTCCTTCGCCGGAATAACTATATCGCGTTCCCGGTTCAAATTTTATTTTTAATTTTTGATCCATCTCAAACCATCTCCAGTTAGGAAATCCTGTCGTATGGTCAAGGCACATTCTCCCTGTTATTTTTTTGTATCGCTCATCATTGGCTAAATCCTTATAACCTTTGTAGCGGCCGGTAATTTCATATTCAACCAGGGGTTTACTGAGATATTGACCAACCGGCTTGTCCAGGTCAATTATTTTTTCCTGGACCAATTGCATAACGATATAAGCAAACACGGCTTTGCTTAATGAGGCGCCATAAAGTACCGTCGAATTTTTTAGAGAATCTTTTTGAGGAACATTTGCCAGCCCGAATGTTTTGCTAAAAACCGGTTTATTTTTATTGAATACTGAAATACCAAGGCCTGATACATTTGCCTCCTTCATGAGTCGTGCAATTTCATTTTGCAATGAATCGGCAGAAATATCCGTTCCATCAATTCTTTGAATCTGTTGCGCGTCAGTTACAACCCGGGAAAAGAAAACGAAGAAAAAAATAATGCCAACCTGCCTGAAATTTTTTATACGCTTAGTGGAATACACATGCATAAATAAGGTTATTGCTGTTGATAATAATCATGCAAATATATAAATTGGCTGATTACCGGTCAGTTTAAAAAGAACTTCTGATTAAAATGATTTGTTCTGATTTAACTTCTGATTTGTTATGTGCAACTTCGCTCAGAGCGAAAATTTATCAGAATAAATCAGTTTAATCAGAACAAATCAGAAGTTAAAATATTCATATAATTTTTTTTGTCCCTTGCCAGTAATGATCATCGCTCTCGAGTTTTTTGTTTTTCTAATCCAATCGGAAGATATCATTTTGTTAAGCAGCGAAGCAGCCAATGATCCGGCAATATGATGCCGCCTTTCGCTCCAGTCAAGACAGGGCCGTATAAAAAAACGTCTTTGCACTTTTAATTCGTCAATATCAATATCCAACGCCGAAAACCATTTTTCTCCTTTACTGCTTAATTCAAAGGAATTGTTTTTGTCAACAATTATTTTTTGTTTAATCAGGCTATCAGTTATCAAAACGCCCACTTTACCAGCAAGGTGATCATAACATGTTCTGCAATATTTAATAGCTGAAGTATTTTCTTCATTCAGGTTTGTCTTAGGAGTTGACTGAGGCACCAGGTTCGCCATTGCTTCAATTCCATATGCTATATCCTTTCGGGAGAATTTATAATACCTGTGCCTGCCCTGGGTTTCCACGGAAAGCAAATCTGCCCGAACCAGCTTGGCTAAATGCATGCTCATGTTTTGAGGTGTCGTGTCCGCTGCAATCGCTAACTCAGTTGCCGTAAACACTTTCCCGTCCAATAATGTCCAAAGCACCGTGGCTCTTGTAGGATCACCGATCAACGAAGCGATTTGTTTGAATTGATTTTCCATGCGATACAATCATATTTAAGTGTGGAATGAAATGTTTCTGTATAAAGTTAATTTATTTTGTAAAATAATTATATCATGGCAACAACTTTATTTCTGCAGTCCGCCATACAGGATCCTTATGCACTGTATGAAAACATGCTCAAAGAAAACCCGCTTTATTGTGATGGAGTCAATAATCTTTGGGCAGTATATTCATATGAGCATTGCAAATCAATTTTACAAAATCCTCTTGCTCAGGTTCCGCCAGTTAATCCCAATAACCAGGATAAATTAAATGAATACGCATTATTAATAACAGGAAAACTGGCACGGCTAAATAATGGCGCCCAGCATGAAATAGCAAAACAGACCGTCATGCTTTTATTCGACAATATGAAAGCTGTTGCAATCAATAACATCATGGCAGGGCTGCTTGAAAAAGAAAAGGGCAAGCACGAAATAGACTGGGTTCATTCAATTTGCCTGAAGCTGACGCCCATGGTAATTTTAAAAAGTTTTGATTTCAATGAAGAGGACTGCGGGTTAATATTAGATAAAATAGGATCGCTTGTAAAAATAATATCGCCTGTTAAAACTCCTGACCAGGTTGCTGCAATCAATAAAATATCAAAAGAAATATATACTGTTTCAGAAAAGCATTTATCCACCACAAATTTTTATAACCTCCTGCGACAAACCATTTTTGAAAAATATAAAACTGGTCCAGAGGAGACAGCTTCTTTCTGCATCAGCAATCTTATCGGGTTGATCATTCAGAGTTATGATGCAGGCAGGGGAATATTAAGCAATTCATTGTTGCAGGTTCTTATGAATGATCATTGGGTTCCGAAAAATTTTACCAATGTTGCATATTTTGAAAAAATTGTTATTGAGACATTGCGTTTTGACCCGCCGGTTCATAATACAAGAAGAATTGCTGCTGATGATATTGTCATCAATGATAAAGAGATTAAAAAAGGTCAGTCATTATTCATCGTGTTCGCAGCAGCCAATCGTGATCCTGCAAAATTTAATAATCCGCACATCTTCGATATAAAACGATTCAATAACGATGAACACCTGACATTCGGAGCAGGGGCTCATAAATGCCCGGCTACATATTTGTCATCCACTATAGCGACAGAAGCCCTTTTATATCTTTGTAAAAAATATGAATCAATTCAACTCGTGGAAAAAAATATACAGTATGAACCAACCATCAATACAAGACTTCCAAAAAATATTTTTATTTCTCTTTCATCATAAAACCATCCCAAATGATAGCAGTTATTTTTGAAGTAATTCCGCACGAAGAACAAAAACACGCATATTTTGAAATCGCCGCAACATTACATCCTGAACTTGAAAAAATAGAGGGTTTTATTTCTGTTGAAAGATTTCAAAGCATCAACGATCCAGGAAAAATTTTGTCTTTGTCGTTCTGGAATGACGAGGAAAGTATAAAACAATGGCGCAATATTGAAATGCACCGTTGGGCACAATCCAAAGGAAGGAATGGTATATTCAGGGACTATCATTTAAGAATTGCAGTAGTGAGTCGTGATTATGGCATGTTTGACAGGAGGGAAGCGCCAACGGATAGTAAGGCGTGTCACGACAAATAGCGTGGTTATATTTTTTTACTGAGACTTGAGCATCATGCTCAATAGTTAATGGTTTCTATTAATAGCAGAACATAAATTGTGATAATTCCCTTAAATTTAAATCACAAAAAAAATTTTATGAAAAAATTGTCCTGCTTCTTTTTGTTCGTATTAATTTGTTCAGCGAATATGCTGTCGGCTCAAAATGTAACTATGAAAGCTGATAGCCTGGAGACTGTTTTGTGTAAAAAATGGGAAGTCGATTATGTATTAATGGGAGAAGTGAAAGTTGGAAGAATGCCCGGAGCAGCACAAATTAATTATGAATTTAAAAAAGATAAAACATTTTTCATAACAAGTGATAAACCCGGAGACAATGTAAAAGGGACCTGGACTTATGATACAAAAAATAAATTAATAAAATTAAGTGCTAACGGAAAGTCGAATTCAAAAATAATTTCATTAAAGGAAGGCGAACTTGTTATGCTTATTGATATGAAAGAAGCGACTCCGAATGCTTCGGAAGAACTTAAAATGGTTTTTAAAGAAAAAGCCAACTAGTGTAGAAGGTGAAAAAATCGACGACATATAACACTTCACGCCTTACACCTTAAACCCCATACCTTCATGACCAAACCAACAAACACCTGGTGGGGACCACCCAAAAATTTTTCTGATCGCAAGAGTGAAAGGAAGATCAGCTGGCTGGAATTATTTTATGACCTGGTCTATGTGGCAGCCATCGGGCAATTCACGCATCATATGTCCGAGCATCTTTCCTGGTCCGTATTAGGATATACTTTTTTATTATTTTCACTTGTGTTCTGGTCATGGGTAAATGGCAGCCAATATTATGACCTGCATGGAAGTGATAGTGTTCGCACACGTTTTTTTACATTGTTGCAGATGCTTGCAGTGGCGGCAGTTGCCATTACCATCAATGATGCATATGAAGGCCATCACCAGAATTTTGCCATTGCATTTTCAGTAATAGAAGTTCTTATTAATTACTTATGGTGGAGCACCGGTATATGGGATCCATCACACCGCCAGTTCAGCATTTATTATAGCATCAATTATGGACTAGCTTTTGTTTTACTCATCGTATCCGTATTTACAGATCATGAAACAGCAACCCTGTTATGGTGGATTGTTTTATTATTAAACCTAACACCATCGTTGATTGGTGCACGTAAGGTTGTAACCACACTGCAACAAAGAGGCGAAGTATTTTCTGCTTCCGCAGCATTGATAGAACGCTTTGGATTGTTTACGATCATTGTACTGGCGGAAAGCATACTCGCAATTGTAAATGGTATTGCCGAAGTGAAGGACAAAGAGCCTGCTGCATGGATAGCGTTTATACTTGCTGTTATCATCTGCTTCCTGTTATGGAGTCTTTATTTTGATATGACCAGCGAACAGGAAACAAAAAAAGGATACGGTTACCTGCAATGGCTTATTTTTTTACATTTCCCCTTACTCGCATCATTTGGTATTGCAGGCGCATGCATAAAAATATTAATGGAAGATATGCATGCATCGGAAAATCTCAATGTGCAATGGATATTCTGCGCGGCATTGGCCATCATATTACTCATGATTGTTTGCATCGCATCAATTATGGAAGAAGCCGAAGAAGACAGGTCATATATCAAACCCGTATCGAGACTGCTTATCATTACCAGCATCCTGATATTGATCGTTCCGGTTTTTGGCAGCTATTTAAATACCATTTCTTTTCTCGGCATTATTACACTGTTACTCTTTGTGCCGGTATTTGTGGGTGTGCGAAGCTGGGTGAAGTTTAAGTTTTTTGATAAAGAATGATTTTAGTGAATGCCGTTTAGGAATAAGGTTTAGGGTGTAAGGCATGATATGCCTTACACCCTAAGCCTTACGCCCTACACCCCTCGCCACCGTCTCAATTCTTCTCAAGAATATTTTTCAAAGTACCCAGGCTCGTTTCAATATCCTTTCCCAACAACTTATCCATATCCATAAATGCAAGTATAATATTCATCGGGTATTTCATTGTACTGCTCATTCCCCATTTCACTTTCGTTTGATTGCCAGAAAGTGACTCTGTTTTAAAAGAAGTATTTGCAACTCCTGCAAATGGCCTGATAAAACGGGCCTCCGTATCCATTTCCTTTTCTTCATTTATTTTCATGATTTCCTGTTCGCCCTTTCCGGCTCTTTTATTTCCGTCCCACGCATATACGAAGCCGACAGTTCCATCCGTGCCACGGTAAGTTTTTTTCATGCCGGGATCCATCATCACCCATTTACTGAAATAATCCTGGTTCTTCAGGTGTTTGATATAGTTGAATACTTCTCTTGCGGGTTTGTTGATGGTGACTTCCCTTTCAAGAGAATATCCTTTTTTCGTAAATAATGCAATGATAAAAAAAATTGCAATGATCAGCAGGATTGTAATGAAGATATTCATGGTGAATTGTTTTAGTTATTGGTTGGTTTGAAATTTAGTCAATGATAATAATCTGCCAAAGGATTTTCCTCAGTTCTGTTTCATATTTTCTTATTCAGTGTATAATTGATCATCCATTGAACACCATATTTGTCCATGCACATACCGAAATAAGAACTGAAAAAAGTTTTATTGACCGGCATTTCTATTTTACCACCTTCAGCCAGCGCATCAAAAATCCTGTCGACCTCCGCTTCATTTTTTACATGAAGGCATATATGAAAATTATTTCCCATCACCAGGTTTTGTTCCATGGATTCAAGTGCATCTGTTGCCATGATGGTTGCATCGGGAGAAATGGCTAATGAGATATGTATAATTTTCTCCTGGTCGTGCGCTGACATTTTTTCACCGCCCGGAACATCCTTAAAGCGTGTAAAAAGAATGAATTCCCCGCCCAGCACGGACTTATAGAAATTCATCGCCTCTTCTGTATTGCCCATGAAATGCAAATAAGGGTTAATGAGCATGGTTGTGATTTTGATTTATTGATGTTACAAAACTAATGTCAGTTTTCCTATCGTATACTGTGTAAATGCGACAATCTTTGCAAGGAGATTGCGACAAACATTTGATTTACTTTTGTCGCATGGTCAATGTTTCCATATTGGCGCTCAGAAATGCTGTGATGGCATCCATTGCAGATTCAAACCATGCATTTGCAATGGTGAATGAATTCCTGAAACAATCCGGTCAGCCGCCAGAGTTCAATGTTCAGCTTGTTGGATTATCCCGGGAAGTGAAATTAAATAATGGTTTATTTTCCATACGACCCGATATTATTTTGGAAGATGTAAAACATACTGATCTTATCATTATCCCAGCCATGTCGGGCGATGTATTAAGCTCAACTTATTTAAATAAGGACTTCGCCCCATGGATCGCGCGGAAATATAAAAATGGTGCGGAGGTTGCAAGTCTTTGTGTCGGCGCTTTTTTACTGGCTTATTCCGGGATATTAAAAGGCAAACAATGCACCACGCACTGGTTGTATGCGAACGAATTCAGGCATCTCTATCCTTCAATAACATTGGTTGAAGAAAAAGTAATCACTGCGCAAAATGGTTTGTATTCCAGCGGAGGAAGTAATGCTTACTGGAATTTACTTTTATACCTGATAGAAAAATATACGAGCCGGCAAATAGCAATTCATACTGCAAAATATTTTGTAATCGATCTTAACCGTCATCGCCAGTCGCCATTTGTTGTTTTCAGCGGACTCAAGGATCATGAGGATGATGTCATCAAAAATGCACAGGAATATATAGAACAGCATTATCATGATAAATTAACGGTCGACCAGATCGCTGATCAGTTTAATGTTACACGAAGAACTTTTGAACGAAGATTTAAAAAAGCGACTTATATCACCGTTGCCGAATATATTCAGCGCGTAAAAATCGAGGCTGCAAAAAAGCAACTGGAAATAGGGAGAAAATCAATTACAGAAGTCATGCTTGCCGTCGGATACTCCGATACGCAAACATTCAGAGATGTTTTTAAAAGAATAACCGATATGACGCCGATTGAGTACAGGAATAAGTATAGTAAGTAAATTACTCTCTTATCATTGAAAAATTAGTTTAATCGGATTTTCGAAATTATTTCGTCTTATCCTGTAATGAAGATTTAGGAAGATAAACTTTTTTCCCTTTGTTATCGACGTAATAGTATTTTGATTCATGGTCGATATAAATAGTTTCACCATTGGGTCCTACTTTGCCCTTATACTTATTATCAACAACCGCGGATTTGGTTTTGGAAGCAACCTGTTCAGTTTTATGAACTGCCTTGGTTGCAGCTGTATCTACTTTTTTTACTACCTGTGCATTTGCCTGCGTTGCTAAAAATAAACATGCGATGGAGGCAATAAGCGGGATGAATTTCATATTAGCTGTTTTGATAGCTTCTTAAAAAATCATGCCAGCAGAGAGAGAATAGGTAATTTATTAAAATATGAATCTGTATTATTACTGTACATCGCCACTGATACCAGCATGAGCAACATGTCCGTTAAACGTAAGTACACAAACAGAAGAATATTCCATATACTCACCAATATCAATATTCCATTTTTTAGTTCCCGTTCCTGAGTCAAATGCATAAATGTTATGATCAAGACAGGTGACATAAATTGTGCCATTGCTATACGTTGGGCTTGAAGCGATCTGATCGCCTGTTGATGCAGTCCATATCGGTATACCAAGGATTACTTTGCGCGCAAACAATTTATTGTCATGATTTGCAAAAAATACTGTGTCGTTTACTATTATAGGGCTTGGGTCAACGGAGCCAAATGTCCCTTCCTCCCAATTTGAAGGATTAGACGTTGTAGCATCAAAAGAATAAAAATAATTGCCTGCACCAAAAAATACATCACCATTATAGAGTGTCGGGCTCGAAAGAACCGAATTAGTTACAATAACTGAAAATCTGTTTACTCCCGTTGCCTCATCAAATCCACTCAAAGAATTATTATCGCTCCCTACATACACCATTCCATTGCCGACTGCTGCGCTTGATTCAATGATACCTCCAGCAAGTGAAGCCCATTTTCTGTTCCCCGTTGCTGCATCCAATGCATACAAACTATCTGTAAAATTTCCTATAAAAATGACACCATTATGAATAGTCGGGCTTGCAAAAATGATGAAGGTAGGGTAAGGGCTAAGGTTTTGCGTCCATTTTATAGTTCCATTTGCCGCATCAAGGGCATAAAAAATACCATCGAAACTTCCGAAATAAACAATTCCATTGCTTACCAGGGGCGAGGATACAATAGAGGCTCCCGTTGTAAACGACCATTTTGGTGCTCCTGTATACAGGTCAAAAGCATACATCTTGTGATCATTGCTTCCCGCATATACGATACCGTTACTGATGGTGGGACTCGATTGGATAATATCTCCAACTGCCGCGGACCATATTTTTTTTCCGGTAGATGCATATAAGCAGTTAAGATGATTCTGGGATCCAAAAAATATAAATTCGTCATCAGTTATCTTTAGTGTTTTTAGCTGTATGATATTTGATGAACTGCTTTTAAGGGATTTATTGACAGCTTCCACTTTGTAATAATAATTGCTGCCGGGAGGTAATGTATTTGGTGATGATGGGCTAATCAATGCAAATGTATCTTTTAAAGATTTCGGGTTATACCCGCTAACTGGATTTGTAAATCCATTGTCTGCTGCAACATATAAATTATAACTCTCTGCGCCGCTCACTGGTTGCCAGTTTGCAATGAATGAACTGTCAGAAATATCCACTGCCGGTAATGCATTTGGAGTGGCTGGTGGAGTAACAGGAGGAGGTGGTGGTGGCGGATTATCTGAAGATTTCTTACAAGCGTTCAGGCATATTGCACAAATAAAAAATACAGGTATACTGCCATGAAATAAAAATCGAAAGAATCTCATTTATAGTTTGGGTTTGGCGGTTGTAAGGAAGAGTGCGATAAAAAACAATAAATTTCTAACAATATAGAAAAGATTTCTATTCCTGCGGGTAAATTCTATAAGTGTGCAATTTTCCGGGATAACCGTGTAGATTAAAGGCTAAATCGTGTTTGAAACAATTGGAATAATGAAAAATCCGTTGCAGAAGTAAATGCATAAACCTAACCAGGATGAACTATTCCGGTTAATGAACCGCAATATATTTTTGACCACAGCCTTCATCACATGGAGGATACAATACCAATAAAGTTTTAGAAAAATTATACCTCATCGGAAGCGTGTCTGTTTCCCTGATAAATAGCACGGTACTATCGCTGGTAGTCTTGTAACGAGTGGCAGCGTAGATATTATATGGAGTAGTAATTAGTGTTCCATCCGATTTGAATTCAATATACCCTGGATGCGCCGGATCAGCAGCCTGCCAAACGCCACTTCCATCTCCCGGATCCATATAGGATTCGGTCAGTTTCCATTTTCCAACGAGGTTGCTATGCTTAGCCTGCGAACTTTTCTGGCAGCTTATAATAGAAAATATTATAGCAAATAATAAGCAAACTTTTCTCATAGCATCGTTTTGTATTTGACCTTTAAAGAGGGAGAAACGTTGCACTTGCATTTGCTTATCCATTCCATCAGGCTATCCCCGATGCTGATAAATACCAAAAATATTCCCGGCGGGATCAGTAAAGTGTGCAGTGATTTCAGGCGCATCCTTACCAAGCGGTTGAACTATTTTACCACCATTGGCAATTATTTTTTCGAGTGTTGCTACTGCATCATCTACCATTATTGAGACCATCAAACCGATTTCTTCTGATATAGGTTTACGTCCCAATACCCAGGTGCCGCTTACTTCTACACCATCATCAAAAGCAATACTGCCATCACCGCGCTCCCTGGTTTCCCAACCAAATACTTTATGATAAAAAGCAGAGGACTCATTGATATTGATTGCCGGAATTTCGATATAACATATTTTTCCATTCCTGTTAATTGGCCACTTATCATTTTCCATAATTGTTTTTTTTAATTTATTATTAATGTTAACTGTCATTTTTTTTCAATACGGGGTTTCATTTCATATCTTTTGCTTCCAATATAAAAATCTCCTCCAAAGGTTTTCCAAATACTTTTGCGATTTTTAATGCCAATATTGTTGAAGGAACATATTTGTTGCTTTCGATGGTATTGATGGTTTGCCGCGATACATTCACCTTGTCCGCCAGTTCCGCCTGCGTTATATTTTTTATTGCACGTTCTACACGAATATTATTCTTCATGCTAACTTTTTTCTGTGTTTACTGATCGGTTGAGACGATAGATAACCCACCTGAAACGAATGATAAAAAATATGAGAGGCCCCCAGAGATTTAATCGTAACATGCCTATAAAATCTATACCGTTGGTGAAAATCAAACTGAGTAATAAAATCAAATAATTAAGGTAGATCGCCCACCGTAATGAATCCAAACGTAATTGTGAGATCTGTTCATCTTCGATTTTCTCTTTGGAAAATGCTATAAGAAATAATCCAATCAATACTAAAATAGATGAAACAATAAAAAACAGGTGTGCATTGGTAAATAACATGGAGTCACTTGGCTTCTCAGGTAATCTATGGCTATCGAGCCCGGGATACAATGCTTCCCAAATTTTCCTGACCGGAATATGTAAGAGAATTAAGCCCAGACCTATCCACCGGCTTTTATAGGGAAATAAGTAATTGGCTCTCATATATGTCAAGTTTGATTTACCAAATGTAAAGTTAATTTGACATATCCGGTAGAAATGCTAAAAAATATTTTCAATTGTTCCTAAAAAAACGGGATTACCAATCTGAAGAAAGTCTTCGCTTTCAGTTTTAGGTCTGAACTTTTGCCCGACAAGATAAATTTCTGTATCTGTTTTATCGTATGCTTTTAATAAAACTCCATCGTACCTGGCATCATCTGCCCTGATATAAGTGTCGTATGCATAAATAACAAAGTCAGGCGCTTCTTCCCTGATTGTCCGCTCAAACATTTTATCAGCATATTCCGGGGAATCACCGGAAAATGTTTTTATCAGCTTATCATTTCCTTTTATGACAATCGCGAAAGGCATCATGGGATCAACTCCATCTTTTTTTAATTCCATGCAATGGTTTAATGTAAAGATTAAATGCTCTAACAATTTTTCTGAAGCTGCCTGAAGATGTTTCATCTTTATCTAAAATGCAAGTATAATCAAACTTTACATAGTGAAACTCTTTAAAGCTGAAATAAAATGATGGGCATTATTTATTTTAGTTTTGCGGAACCTCGATTGCATTATCGAATAACCCTGGATATTTGAGTGCCCGGAATTGTTGATGGCGATGCGGTCCGGGTTAATGATCGCCCACTTCCTTGTAAATCCCTCTGTCAATTACAATATTTAATCTCTTAAACATTTCAGCTGCGTCGAATCCCTGCCTTTTATATTCTGCCTGTACAGCTTCTTTCGCTTTATTTATTGCTTCCATATTTTCCCATAGAGCAACTGTTATACAAATCAAATCACCATTATTATCTGTATACTCATATGCCACATCATTTATAAATCCGGGTAGCTTTTTAATGAAGCTCCTGTTAATACTCATCCTTTCATAAAATTCTTTTTTTGCTGCAGCCGGAACAAAGAATTTATCTATAAAACCGACCTGGTCCTTATGTGATTTTTTATTTGATAATAGAGTTAAATCCTCAGGAAGCACTTCCATCTGTTGTAAAAATCCAGCGCGATCCGTTTGAACATGGGCATTTATTATTTTACCATCCTTAAATTCGAAAATGCCTATTCCATCGTTTGAAAATGTTTTCCCGGTTGCTATAAAATTTCCAAATTGCCCCGTATGAGTTCCCTGCCACTTCCATTTGACAACAACTTTATCGTCGTCACCAATAAGTTCCTCAACTTTCCATTGAATGTCAGGAAAAGCTTTGATCAAAGCAATAACCGGTGCTTCAAATCCGGCAGCCCCTTTCACCCCTTTTATCCCGACAAAATCCTCAGATATAAAATCATTGAGCAATGACATGTTTCTCTTATTAAGAGATTGTTCATATAGGTTTCGAATAATTTCTTTATTTTTTTGACTCGCGGACATATTGAACTCCTTGTTTTTAGTTTTTCCGTTACTGTTATTAGCAGCCTGGGCATTAGATATTCCAGGAATCAGCAGCGTCAATAATGCATGTATACCAGCATAGACTGATTTCATTTGTTTTATTTTTCACAAAATTACCCGCACTCAAAAACGTGGAATTGTAAAAAATCATTGATTTACCAAAACAAGGAGGATTTGAAGAAATCTTTTGGTGACTGGCCCGTAAATAGCCGGAAGTCTTTTATAAAATGAGATTGATCAAAATAACCGGCTTCATAAGATGCATCCGTTAATGATGGATAGGAAGGATATTTTTTGATCAGATTTCTTAAGCGTATAATGGAAGCGTATTGTTTGGGAGTTGAGCCAACCAATGTTCTAAACCTTTTTTCAAAAGGATCCTGGCTTATATATAAAGAAGTTGCCAGATCCCTGATCCTTATAATTCCGTTTTGCTGCTTAATTAACTGAATTGCGTTACCAATAAGAGAATCCGGTTTATTACTGTTAAGTTTTCTCAGAAAAAAATTTTGAATAATATTAATTCTGTCTCTATTGAACTTCACTTCCGCGAGGCGTTCTAAAATTTCATTTAGTTCGGAAGGAAGAAATAAGTTTTCAGAGGAGATGCTTTGGTCAAACAATTCATGCGCAGGCATCCTTGAAAAAGCCTTAATGCCACCTTCATTAAATACAACCAGCAAATTAGCTGTGGCTTTTGAATAATAATAAAGACGGGCTGATTTCCTTAAGCCTGATATAACAGCAGCCGGAATAGTTTCTTTTTTTTCTCCTTCCATTTTCAGCACATTGCCTTTATACCGGAATGCCATTACAATGGATGTATCAGGTATTATTTTACTGTCGGTTTCAAGATCACTTTCAATAATAATAAATTCCCTGATAAAAGGCATTAATACAGCTGAAGGAAAAAATTTTTCAAGCTTCATTTTTCGTGGTTGCAACGAAAGCGCAAAATTTCACTGGTAAATTCTCATCAAAATTAGCAAAATTCTTTATCCTGAAAGAATGGCAATGTTAAATTTGCATCATGTGAGTTTCATTAAACCAGATGCGGTTTTATTTCCACGCCCGACCTGTGTAATAAATTGACAAATATCATTTTCCGTTTATACTATTTTCTTAAAAATGTTCCGACATTTGATAGCCTGATAGGAAAGAGAAACATCAGGTATTGCTAATAACAGGAATCGTTGAACCAACTTCGAAATGGGAATTATAACAAATGAAATAAAAGAATTTGTTCAAAAACAAAAGCTTGGCTTTATCGCTACTGTTTGTCCTGACGGCACTCCTAATTTATCACCAAAAGGCACAACAAAAGTTTGGGATGAGGAACACCTGGTTTTTGCCGACATTTATTCTCCCCAGACAATTAAAAATCTATTGATCAATCCATCCATTGAAATTAATATTGTAGATGTTTTTATTCGAAAAGGTTATCGCTTCAAAGGTATTGGCAGGGTTCTTTCAGAAGGGTCATTGTTTGAAGAAGTAATTTCTTTTTATAGAAATGCTAGCGCGCAGTACACAATTAAAAATATTGTATTGATAAAGGTTGAGCGGATTCTTCCGCTTATATCCCCGGTTTATGACTCAGGCATTTCAGAAAAAGAAGTAAAAAAGAAATGGACCGATTATTGGAATTCTGTTTGAGTGTGATGAGATGCTGAAGATACACGAATCGTGATCTTTACGAATTCGCCTTCGGCAAAATGCACCACAATACCGAACTGCACTAAGCCCGCCCGATTTGAACATTCGCTCTGGACGACGGATCCGGCGGAAAAAAGAGTCCACATCCACAGAAAAGAATCAGATAATTGTTTACTATTTCTAAGATAGTTCGTCCATAGATACGTATGCTGCTCTGGCCTATGACTCCTCTTTATTTTTTCATTCTTTAAATAGCAAGTATGGCAACAGAAAACTCCAACCAAAAAAAATGGAAGGTCACGGTAGAACCGTTTGGCCCAAGTCATGAGCAATTCGAAAAACTTAAATCGCAGTTGCAACAGCACCCGGAATTAAAATTAATATTGACGCCGGATAAAAGTCGGCTGCTTCATCTTAATCTCGTTCATCCCACTTCAAAGGAAACAACTGGCAACGGAAAATTGCTGTTCAGAGCAACTTATTATGATTATGCAATGGGACATGCCGTAATTGTGGAAGGCGACCCCGATTCGCCATCAAAACTTAAAATAATTAAATCCGCTGTCCAACCACTTCCCTCGGTCGAAGAATACCAGGAAGCACTAGCAATACTTCATGAGGACAAAGACATTGCCGAGCAGCTCAAATCAAAAAAATGGCGGCCTTATAAAGCCATGCCGGGAATCCGCTCCAATATTTTACCGGATGGAAGAACGACGAGGATACTCACGTTGGGACTGTACCCGGAAGGCCATGCTCTTGAAAATGAAATTGTGGGTATAGATTTACTAAATCGTACGGTCATTAGGGATGATGATACCTTTGAAGCGCCTACGGAGGCGCTGAAAAGACTGGTGATGCATTTTAATCCCGAGGATTTTATTTTCCCTTTTTTTGAAAACAATAGTAATCATATCTGGGTTTTTGTTCATGACCACGAGGGAAATGAAATTTGGCGGATGCTCGTTTACAGGGCGCCTTATTCGTCCGGTATCAATGGATCCGGACTGGATCTTTGGTATGTCGATTACCGGCGCAGAAGAGTTTTATACCAGGCACATGTTCCGATTCTCGATGTTCTTTATGATCAAAACATCCAGGAATATCGCGATTGGGAAACCGAAGAAACCGGATTCAACGCAGTTGGTGTGCCTTTCAAAGACAATTCCAATAATAATATTTCTGGCTTCATGAATTGCACTGCGCCCCCGACAACAATTTTTGATACGGGGTCCGAAGGGAATTTTTATGGTGTAGCGGTGTATCTCGATAATGCGAATAATTTATCCTTAACAACCATGATAGGAGCAGGATGGTATCGTTACTTTATGGCTTACAGCTTTTATACTGATGGGACAATCAAACCGCGGGTAGGTTTTACAACAAGCGGTGCAAATCCTTATGCAAATACCAAACATGTTCATCATGCTTATTTCAGGTTTGATTTCGATATTGGCCAGGAGTTCTGGAACAATAGTGTGTTTGAACATTCAAGACATTTACAACTCCAGCAGTTTGGTTCTATCAATATTGTTACGACCGACACCCTTGTTCAATTTGAAACCAAAAAGTATAGGTCCCAGTTCAATATATTTTTTGGGCCTTCGAGCTACAAGATTATGGATACAACTAACAACGTGGGATATTTTCTGCATCCCGGCGCTGTTGATGGAACTGCAACCAATGATAATTTTGGATCAGGCGATATCTGGATATTAAAATATCATGGCAATGAGATTGACGATGGAGTGCAACAGCTTACTAAGCCAGCCAAAGCGCAACTCGATAAATTCATCAATGGCGAATCAGTCCACAAAGCCGATGTAGTAATATGGTATGCCGTGCATTTTCTCCATGATCCATCTCAAACAAAAGGAGAAAATGATTTTGGACCTACGCTTGAGCCGGCAAAATGGTAACTGGGTAGTTTAATTGAGCATTGTTGAATATTGATTATCGAATATAGGATTAGATAGAATGTTCACAAATCCCGTCCGCCAGTTGGTGGACGCCTGGTGCGCACCAAACGTTCCTACGGAACGTCGGATCTCTCACCAGATATTTTCTACCCACGAGATGTCCCTCCGGGACATTTAAATGATAACTGGGTTTCTTATGCGAATATTCTACCTAATCCTATATCGAATATTAACTCTCAGATTCGGAATATTCAATAACAATATTCAACAATTTCCTCCTTACCAGCACGAGGTTCCTTCTGGCACATTCGAATTTAATTAATAAACCATAGTACCGTCTCCAGAACTACTTGTACTGTAATAAGAGTTTGTAATTCGTTTAGCAATTGCGCTGAAAAAATAATTCAAGTATACAGTCAGGCATTCTAGCGGATTGTTTTGGAATATTCTTTGAGTTTTTCTTTTTCATTCCTGCTCAAACTATCCATTCCTTTTTTACTTATTTTATCAAGTATTCTATCGATTTCCTGTTGTTTATTATTTTTTTCTTCATTGTATTTATGGTCTATTGAATAATAGTCTTTGTGCATTTTAAAATAAAAATTGTCCACTAATAAAATCTGTGGCCGGGTAACAATTAAATAAATAAAAACGATTGTCGGGACCGCAATAATTAAAATTGTCTGGTAGTTGACAATAAATGCGGATGGCTCCATGATAAGAGCAACGATCATTCCGATCAATGCTCCGCCTAAATGTACTTCGTGTCCAATATTGTTTTTATTTGATTTGATGCCATAAATGGAAAAAGCGATAAATAAAATTCCGTAGAGCCAGCTCGGAATAGAAAGGGGCAGTCCAAAAAAGCCAATATCCACTCCTGGAAATAAAGCAATAGAAGCAAATATAATTCCGCAGATAGCGCCAGACGCCCCAACGGAACTGTAATCCGGATGATTACGATGGATAAATAAAGAAAATAAATTTCCTCCGACCAGGCTTACAAAATAAATTATTAAAAACCTTATTCCGCCTAAAGTTTGTTCAATAAGTCCGCTAAAGACATATAGGCTTATCATGTTGAAAATTAAGTGTGTCCAACCAACATGCAAAAAACCAGATGTTATCAGCCGCTTATAATCTTTGTTGATAAGTATTCGGTTAACTTCAAATTTGTAACTTTCAAAAAAGGCATCATTGGTAAATCCTTTGTATGAGAATACAATGTTTGCAATAATTAATATGATTCCGATTATTGTCATTAGTAAAGCTGTTTAAGCTTGCGGCGTAGGAGCACTGGCGTTGTGCCGGATCGTTATTTATTAGCCGGTGTCAACGCTCTTCTAAGATACAAAAGATGAGGATTTATTCAGAAGCTTAATTTATAACGACAAGCCTGGTAAAGCACACTTAAGTAAAACACGCCGTATTACCAGATAATATTTCATCTTTTGCGGCTGATTTAATCATTCTATTTTTGCATATAAATAAATACCACGTCTGCCATGAGAACTTCTACATATTTCCGAAAGCCGTAGCCGTTTGCTATGAGGTTCAATTACAGTTTATATCTTTGAAAAAGTCCATTCTCTTCTGCTCACCCGCATATGTTCGGATTTTGGCATCTCTACTGTATATATTAAAGTGTTACCTGCATCGGAGACTATCCCGCTCATGGGTTTGTGACCTGTAATAGATACAGTCACAGTTTTTCCTGACATTGTCCATGTGCCCGATGTACTGGTCTTGGTTGTTCCGGATGTGATTGTTTCAATGAGCGTGTTATCCTCTTTGAATTCGTCCACTGCTTCAACTTTAGGCATCTCCATCACATCCTGTAAATGGCCATGTGAATTTTTAACTGCGTCGGGCGTGCAAAACATTTTGGCCGAGACCTGTTTCCAATTACCCACAATACCTTGAGCATCGCATTTTGTAAAACTTGAAAACCCGAAGACAAAGCACGTAACAACAACCAAAGCCTTAAATTTAAAGGTTATAAAAATGGGCGATGCTGTTTTCATTTGTTCTTATTTTAATTGATGAGATTAGAAAATTACCAATTGCACAAAGTAAGCTTAATTACACTGAACTTTAATTAATGACTTACTCAGGTAACGCTTGGGCATTTTTCTTTTATAATTTTGCATTGTACTAAATATGCGACTATAATTTCTCTGCATATTTGTTAGTAAATTGTTGTGTTCACAGCAAACTTTTCCTGTTGGCAGCATTCTGAAAATCTGTTTTTCTCTACGAAATAGGTTTGTGTCGTTAAAAAACAGAAATTGCTAATGAGTAGGCGTCATTATCACAATAAAAATGATTTAAGCTATGAAAAATTTAAAGTGCCATAGTTTCTGGTTGATTGCAGTAAATATTTTCCTGGTGACATTAATTTATTCAGCAACGGAATGCGCAGCCCAGTCTACACCATCGCGCTCACTGCTTGCGCTTTCAAAAACCGACCATATGCTCGCGATTGTAGATCCCGTTACATTAAAAGTTATCGCCCGCGTTCCTGTTGGCGAAGATCCGCACGAAGTCATCGCCTCTTCAGACGGAACGACAGCGTACGTTACCATTTATGGTGGTGGTAGCTTGCACGAGCTGAACGTTATTGATCTGGTTGCGCAAAAACCTTTAGTCAACGTTGATACAAGACCGCTGTTTGGACCGCATGGTCTGACCTTTGCTAATGGTAAGGCATGGTTTACCGCGGAGGGATCCAAATCCGTTGGCAGCTATGACCCTGCAACCGGAAAACTTGACTGGAGCATGGGGACAGGTCAGGACAGGACACATATGATCTACGTTACTGCCGACGGGAAAAAGATTTACACGACAAACGTTTCTTCTGGAACTGTCAGCATTCTTATAGATACACTGATCCAGCCTGGGAAAATGGCTCCTCCCAATGCTAAGCCGCACGAGGATTGGATTCAAACTGTTGTTCCAACTGTCAGGGGTTCGGAAGGATTTGATGTGTCGCCCGACGGCAGTGAGTTATGGACCGCATCAAGTGAGGATGGAACAATTTCCGTCATTGATCTCGGTGCGAAAAAATTGGCAGCGAAAATTGATGCAAAAGTTTTAGGTGCTAACCGACTGAAATTTACACCGGATGGTAAGCTGGTATTCATTGCGAGTCTTCAATCGGGCGAACTGACTATTTATAATGTCAAATCACATACGGAAATGAAACGACTGAAAATTGGTCATGGCGCAGCCGGAATTCTTATGGACCCGGATGGTTCACGTGCGTTTGTTGCTTGTTCAGCGGATAATTATATAGCTATTATAGATCTCAAAACTTTAGAAGTCACCGGCCACCTTGACGTTGGTGGAGTACCTGACGGTCTTGCATGGGCGATTCGATTGAAATAATCAAAATATATTTTAATCACAATGATGTATTTCATGAAGCAAAAAAGAATGGAGTGAATACCTGCAGAATCAGTACTCACTCCATTTATTCCAAAGCTTCGTTTAATAAATTGAGTCCGACTAAAATATTAAGCAACAGCTTCAGTGACAATTTTTCGTTCTGTAAATTGGGTATTACTCGTTGTGTCTGTATTTATCTTTGACGCGGAAATTTTTAATCTCTTATGATAAAAAGTATATGAAGACGCTGCCAGCAATACTGGCACAATCATAAATCCCCAATTAGTGGCGGGTTCACCGGATGCAGCAATGGAATATGTTGCACCTAGTAAATCAAAAACCAATCCAGCATAAGCCCATTCTTTAATTCTTGGATAACCAGGAATCAATATTGCAATAACACCCAAAGCCTTTGCTATACCAAGAAATGGAAGTAAATAAACTGGCATGCTCATTTTAGAAAATTGTTCAATAGCCTCTTTGACAGAGAATATATCAGGAATTGCTGATAAAAGCATAAATGCCGCAAACATTCCTGTAAACACCCAGTATAAAATTTTTATCTTTTTCATGATTGAAAATATTTTATTGATTAGGTAATTGAGTTTGGTCCATGTACGCAAATTCCCATTGGTGCCCATCCAAATCTGCAAAACTGTGCTGGTACATCCAGCCGTGGTCTTGCGGTTCATTATAAATAGTAGCTCCTGATTTTTTAGCCTTGGCTACTATTTGCTGAACCTCTTCTTTTGAATTAGTATCCAGCGTAATTAATACCTCAGTAGAAGTTTTCGCATCGCTAACTTCTTTTTTAGTAAAAGTCTTAAAATAACTTTCAGTCAACAACATCGCAAAAATGCTATCGCTGATAACCATACAGCCTGCCTTTTCATCCGTAAACTGTGGGTTAAAACTGAAACCGAGATTTGTAAAAAAAGAAATTGACCTGTCAAGATCTTTTACTGGTAAGTTGATGAAAATTTTTGTTGCCATTTTTTTAATTTTTTAGATTGTTAATGATGATACAAAGATGTGACAACAGGCTCCCCGAAACTTTTACATATGTTGAGAAAACAAAAAAAATAATTATTTATTGGCAAAAAATATTCTGCTTAACTGTGTTGGAGTAATCCATAAGCGAACTTTTTGCTATTTGCCCAGTTGTGTCCAATCGAATAGCTTAGGTTCTTTTGTTAAAAACTCGATAACTATTAAGTTGAAAAGTTCGGGTCTTTCAAATAATATGAAATGTGAGGCAGCGGGAACAATACAAAGCTGACTACCTTTAATCGCCTGATGTAACTGCAGTGCATGTTCGGGTTTGACAATGTCATTATCACCCTGCGCTACTAATATGCTTGTGCTGATTTTTTTAAGTTTATCATCGGGAACAATAACGGGTACTGCGCACATCTTACTGAAATCACTTATGAATTTTTTCCACTTATCTTTTTGAGGAGTTCTTTGCAGATGCGCATCCAGCCACCATCTAAAATCTTTTTCGATTCTTTCTGGTTTTAGCTGGTCGAGCCCGGCTATAGCTTCCGGGTAATAGCCCGAAGTGTTCGATGCAGCTGCAAATGCAATCGCTTTTTTAACCTTATCGGGCCGATCCGCAGCCATTAGCAGGGCAATATTTCCCCCATCGCTATAACCAAAGATGTAGACACTATCAAGCTTTAACAAATCAATCATCTTTGAAAAGTAATCAGCCATTAATTGGTAACTCAAAGAATCTGCTTGTTCTGAGCGCCCTTGTCCGGGACAATCCACTGCTATTACTCTGAATTTTTTAGATAACTCTGGAATAAGAGGTGCAAAATTCTCTATAGAACTAAGACCTCCATGTATAAGTAAAAGGGGAGCGCCTTGCCCATATTCTTCGTAATATAGTTTGACACCATTTACCTTTTGATACTTCCCATTATTTGAACCATAAGGAATACCTGTTTGCGATATGCTCACTTTACTTAGCGTAACGAAGAATACGATGAATGCAAAGTTCTTTACCGCGGGATTAATAAAAATTTTTGTCGCCATTTTTTTAGTTTTTTAGATTGTTAATGATGGTATAAAGATGTGGCAACAGTTTCCCTGAAACTTTTACATATGTTGAGAAAACAAAATAATTACTTATTGGCAAAAAATATTCTGCTCATTTGTGTAGGTGTAATACCCAGGAATGAGGCGATGTGGTGTTTTTTTAATCTTTTAACCAGTTTTGGATATTTCGTTAAAAACTCGTCATACCTGGTTTTTGCTGTGTCTGACCTTAAAGAAATTTCTAAAGGTTCTTTTTCAATAATCCAATGCAGCTCGATATATTTTATATAAAACAATGCAATATCCGGGTATTCTGTAAATAGTTTTTTAAATTCAAAAAAATCGTATTCCTCTACTGTTGTGTTCTCTATTGCACTAATTGTAAAAATGCTTGGTGTATTATTTAGCATAGCACTTACTGATGCAGCGAGTCTTTCTTCCGGGAAAAAATATTTAATGATGATGTCGCCGTTATTGGCTGTATAATATTGTGAAAAAAGTCCTTTGGCCACGAACGCAACTTTTCTGGGTTTTTGCCCTTCGTTTATAAAATTCTCCCCTTTTTTATAATTTTTTTGATGCAATAGCTTTGTCCAGGCCAATTCAGCTTCTTCAGAAATATTATGATAGGTTCGTATTTTCTTAAAGAAAAGCTCTGTGCTCATTTCATTTATTTGTGTTATTTGTCGCTATGGAATATTCTTCAATCTGATTTCAACAGAATTTTTCAAAATCCTGCTTTTTTAAATCTGTCACTTTCGCATTGTTAAATCTGCTGCAATAGCTGATAACAATATTCATAATGCAAACTACAATTTAGTTTTATTTCAATTTAAAAGTACTTGACTTTTCAAATTATTAAAAGACTATGTAGACATTGAAAGAAATGGTTTAAAATCATCAACAAGGTTTATTGAATCTGTTAAACCGAAGACAATTCTTATCGTGGTTTATAGTTGCCTTACTTAAAAAAATTCTCCAAAGTGCCAGAGGATTCCAGATGGGTCGTGCATAAAACATTCTCTACCCCAATCATATTTCCGAATAGGAGTTAGTTTTACGTTTTTATATTTAGCTGTCAGGTCTAAAGCCAAAAGTTCGTTCCAATACCGACCAACATCTTCAACTTCTAAAAAAATCATTGAATTGTCTATCCAATCTCGAACGTAAGCATCTTGTAAATAAAATCCTAATCCCTCTGTTTTGAAATAAGACATATCATGACCCAAAATACTTTCTTGAAAACCCAGGTCCCGGTAAAAAGTCCGTGAAACTTCAAAGTCTTTTGCTCCGATGAATGGTCGAATTGATTTAGCCTTATGTTCCATTGTTTCGTTATTTTAGTTCATGCAAAACTGGCGCCGTCAAAGCGAATTAAAATTGATTACAAACAAGAAATCAGCAAACCCTCGACCTTACTCTGCTCAGTGTTTCTGGTGTCATCCCTAAATAGGAGGCTATTTGCATTTGTGGAAAGCGATTTATCCAATCAGGATGTTTTAATAAAAGCTCTTTATAGCGCTTGTCAGGATTTTTTGTACTTATTGTCGCCAAATGAGTTGTGGGAATTGCCAAATTTGCAATTAAAGCATTCAACATACGAAAGCACGGATAAATGTCCATAAGCTCATGAATGTCCTTGAGTGTAATCAAAGCAATGTCTGAATTCTCAAATGCTTCTATATAATTTTTAGAGGGTTGTTGCATCAGGAAGCTTTCAATGTCTGCGGCCCATTGGTTTTCAGTAAAAAAATTTATTGTCAATTCACTACGTTCTGTATCAGTGTAAAATCGTAAACTTCCGCTATTAATAAAAGTCAGGCAGTTAGAAATTTGATTGGGCTTTAATAAGAAGTCCTTTTTTTTAAGTTTTTTAAAAGTCAGTCTGTCTGCAAATTGGTTTAGTTGTTCTTCCGAGAAAGAGTAAAGTTTTAAAAGAGAAATTTTTATTCCTGAAAAGTCTGTCATTTCGGTTATAGAATAAGCATTGTTCAATATCATAAGTTGTTACGGGGTCTAATTAAAAATGGCCGCTAACGAACAGATATTGCCGATGGCGGGAATTTTATAAAGTTAAATATTAAGAACTAAAGTTGGGCTTTGTTTGTCAAGCCCCAAACCATTGCATAATAGAATAGATCATTAGCGGGGAGATGGAATTCTTCTTGGCATTTGTTGTTATCTTCAGCCTGAGTTTTTCAATCGGCTTCAGTTGGGGGGATGACAGTTATAAAATATCAGCAAAACAGCAAGCCTAAACATTAGCTGCAGAGATTAGACAACACCTTCATCTTGACTTTATATGAAAAAAATTTTTACCAGTTGCCTATGCATTTTCTGTGTGATAAATTCAATATGCTCTTATGGACAAAGCAGGTTTACTCCAATTGACAATGAATTGGTCAAACTTAATAAAGAAAGACTTTTCAATGGCAGTGTATTGGTTGCAAAAAATGGAAAAATTATTTATCAAAAAAATGTTGGCTTTGCTGACATAGAACATAAAGTTCCAATTGTGACAGATACAAGGTTTGAACTAGCTTCCATCTCCAAAACATTTACAGCTATTCTTATTTTACAACTTGTTGAAAGCGGCAAAATAAAGCTTGATGCCAAAGTTTCTGACTATATTCCCGAGTTTACAAGAAATGACTCAGGGCAAATTACTATTCACCATTTGCTTTCACACACTTCAGGTATTCAAGATTTTGTTGGCTTAAATTGTAACTTTGCCTCATGGACAGATAAAGAGTTTTTAGAGGGCTTACAAAAAACGACATTAAACTTTAAACCTGGAACTCAATTCCAATATGCATCTTCAACTTATATACTTTTAAGATTTATTATAGAAAAGGTAACAGGTAAAACATACGAAGCCAATTTAAGAGAGCACATACTTAAAGTTGCCGGCATGACAAATTCCGGTATAATTCGTAATCATGACATTTTAGTTGGCCGGGCATTAGGTTATGTAAATAATGAACGGGATTATCAAAACGCTTTACCCATTGCTAATCACGAAATATTTATAGGAGCATCTTCTGTTTATTCAACAACTCATGACTTATTAAAATTTGACCAGGCTTTATATACCGAAAAACTACTTGGGCAAAAAGAAAAGGAACTCATGTTTACGATAGTTCAGCCACCATATGGCTATGGTTGGTTTATTAGCGAAGACTCTCTAAAAGGAAAAATATTATCCCACGGTGGTGACATTTTTGGATATACTAGTCTTATTGAAAGAAGGCTAAAAAACAAAATAGTAATTATTATTTTAGGCAATTTGCAAGGTATTGACAGGGAAAAAGTTGTAAAAATTCTTCACCAGGCACTTAAGTAATGCCCATATGTCTGCAGCTACGGGATGATTTCTGATAGCAAATAAAAACTTTTTTAGTTTTTCAGTTACTATTACTACTGAAACGCCGGCTTTGATTGCGAATCACCTATTCGAATGTCGAATCTTGCTTAATATAAATTCTAACTTTGCTACATTTATCTCGGCAGCCTTCGAAGGAAATGACTGCCGTAAATCGAGATAAATACTACGAACAAAAATATACCACCAGAAATAATGACTCTGTCTAATTTTTCATTCTTAATATACTTATTGCTTAAATTATATAAACTCAGTCCAAGAAACCCCCCAACCGTATTTGTAATTACATCTGTTATGTCTGTCGCTCCAATAGCGAAAATGTATTGAATTAATTCAGCAGTAACGCTGAAAACAAAAATAAATGCAAGCTTAGGTAAAAATCTAATTTTTTTTAAATTGACACTCAAAAGCAATCCAAAAGGAATAAAGAAGATACAATTAGATATCATCTCTCCGTAATTAATTTCTCCATTTACCATTGAAGGTGCAGCAAATGGAATCAGGTTGAGACTTCTATGGTGATAATTGAATTTTGAAAAAATATGGAACGAAAATTTGAATAACACTAACCAGATTAGTACCACTATATATAAAGCCAGCAATCCTCTGGATAATATTTTTCCCATATGATCCTTTAATTCTTTTTTGCTTCTCTGATAACTTTCGGAAACTACATCGAATATTGGATGATGCGTTTACCGGAGCTTATTCTGTTCTCAAACCTGCCTGCCGGCAGGCAGGCTCTTCACGTCACATCATTCCGTTCGCAACGACTTCACCGGATTTGCCCGTGCCGCTTTTATTGCCTGGAAACTGATCGTTGCCAGTGCAATAAATATTGCAACAAGTCCGCCTGCAGCAAATAACCACAAACTGATGTTGATGCGATAAGCATAATCCTGCAACCATTGGTGCATGTAATACCATGCAATGGGTGTAGCAATCACAAAGGCAATTGCAATGAGTATGATAAATTCTTTTGAAAACAAATAAACGATACTGCCTGCAGTAGCACCAAGTACTTTACGAATACCAACTTCTTTTATCCGCTGCACTGCCATGAATGAAGCTAAACCATACAACCCAAGACAGCTAAGGAATATGGCGATTGCTGCAAAAATTTTATACAACTGCGATAACTGGTTTTCCTGTTTGTAAAAACTTTCAATTTTATCATCCAGAAACCTGTATTCATAAACAAAATCAGGATAGGTTTGCTCCCAGATTGTTTTAACAGATTGCAGTGTAGAAGAAATGTTTGTCGTTGCAAGTTTTATTCCGGCCTGGTTGTACATTGTGACGTTTGTGGTAATAAGCAATGGTGCAAGATCCTGGCGAAAAGATCTGTCATTAAAATCTTTCAATACACCAACAACAGGGCATTTTATTTTATCGCCCCATATACTTATTTCTTTATTCAGTATATCTTCCGGTTTTTTAAGTCCCAAACTTTTTACAAGCGATTCATTCACCAAAAATTCTCTTGTCATATTGGAGGGTTGCAAATTTCTTCCGGCTACCAATTGTAATTTATAAGCCGGCACATATTCGTTGTCGGCGAATTTGGTAATAGCTTTAAAATCTTCTTCTTTTGTTGCATGGTCAAACTTGAATGTGCTCCATATATCATTGGCATCTTCAACGGGGGTATTGGAATTAAAGCTTACTGCCTGCACGCCGTTTATTGACAATAACTGTTGCTTTAAATACCCCGCCTTGCTGAACCAAACACTATCTACGCGGAAAGGAACATTTATAATTGCATCTTTATCGAAGCCTAAGGGCTTATCCATAAAATAATTCATTTGCTGTACAATGATGAGTGTTCCGATGATCAGTGCCTGAGCAATGATGAATTGAAATACTACCAATCCTCTTCTTAATGAAATTCCCTTTGTAGTATTTGCTGTGAGTTTACTCTTTAAAGCATTAACAGGATTGAAACGTGATAAAACAATAGAAGGATAAAAACCGGCAAGAACGGTTACAACAATTGTTACAGTCAAAAGAAATAAAATAATTGAAGGATTGCTGAGTATGTTGAAAGAAAGAGAAAGTTCTAAAAGTTGATTTACAGAAGGCAATGCAAAAATTGTAATAACTGCTGCAAGTATTACAGCAATTGTAACTATCAAAAATGTTTCAGTGATGAACTGGATTTGCAATTGAGATTTATTACTTCCCAAAACTTTTCTTACGCCAACTTCCTTTGCACGATTAACAGCTTGCGCGGTGGAAAGGTTGATAAAGTTTACGCAGGCAATTAGCAGAATGAATGCAGCAATCAGCCACAATACATTGAGCAGTTGATGACTGATTGCTTTGTTGTTGTAATTACCTGTTTGTGTATCATAATGCACCGCACTTAATGGTTGTATGATATGACTATCCTTATCATCAGGCGATTCAACCTTTCTTGAATATGCGCTTAGCTGCTGATTAAAGTTGTCAACAGAAATATTCGGCGGCATTAAAATATAGCAACCAAAACCTGAATTCGTTCTGTCCTCCCAATCGGTATTTGTTGCCATAATACTTCCGGTAGCACCTGTTCCATAAGCCACAACAAGTTTTAGCTGAAAGTCTGTATTTGCAGGTATGCTAGCAAGAATACCTGACACTTTCAATATATCAGAGCCGTGCTCGAATATATAACCGCCTAGTTCCAGTTTAATGGTTTTGCCTATTGCTGTTTTCCAGTCACCGAAATATTTTTCTGCAATCTCTTTTGTAAGCAATACATTGTTCGGTTCTTTTAATGACTCATACGAACCTGCGAGCAGGGGGAAATCAAATATTTTAAAGAAGGAAGGCTCTGTAAAAAATAGGCCTTTGCTTTCTTTAAATTGCTTCGTTGTTCCGTTGTCGTCACGTATCAGCAACTTATCATCGTGGCTCGCAAAAATTGGAGCTACTTGTTCTATTTGGGGAAAAGCCGTTTTCAATGCCATGGGCATTGGAAAAGGAACGTCTTTCCCATAATCAACATTTGCTGCATCTGCATGATGATATTCAGTCAACACACGGTAGATGCGATCCTTTTTTGAATGAAAACTATCGACGCTGGTTTGATATTGTATAATGATAAAGATCATCATACAAACCGCTATCCCGATAGCGAGACCGGCAATGTTGATAAACGCATAGTTCCTGTTGCGGACTAAATTCCGGAAGGATGTTTTGAAATTATTACGAATCATGATTGTAGGATTATAATGTGGTTTCAATTTGAGCGATTTTATAAACTCCGGTCTGAAATGCTTTAACACATTCCATAAAAACTGCCGGCGTGCCTTTGCCGGTGAATCCTCATGCCGGCGGACAAAAATCTCGGTAAGATCTCCCTCAATCTCCTCCAGGTAATCTTCACGACAGAACCACCGCAGAAACCGTGATGGCCATTTGGGTAGTCTCACATTCATCGGCCAAAAGATATTTTAGGAATCATTTTGTAAAGTGCGGTTCGGGACTCATATTGACCATCGAGTATGCGTTTTCCCAGCGCAGTAATAACGTAATACTTTTTTCTTCTGCCACCTCTGTCCTCAGTAATACCTCCGAAACGTGATTTGACAAATCCTTTGTCTTCCATTCGTTTCAGGGCAACATGGATGGCGCTGATGTTGATATTCTTCGTTAATTTTTCGACAAGGTTTTCCTGGATACTCACACCGTAGGCTTCATCGTGTAAAGCAGCAACCATTAGGAGTACCAGTTCCTCAAATTCACCGATGGAATGAAGTTTCATTTTGCTATTTACTTAACAAAAGTGAATGTAATAAATTATTTTCACATTTGTTAAGTAAATAAAAAAATTTAACATGTTTTATTAAGACGATAATCGCGATAATTGAATAATGCGCCTTATTGACATAATTACGATGCTAACAAATATTGATAAAGCGACAAGTGACTGTAGCGTTTAAAATTGCCTCAAATGAATGCCAATTGTAAAAAGATTAGCACCACTTCAAAATTTGAAGATGTTTTATTTTTAAATGCTTCTTGATTTATTTTGAGTTTGTGGAAGTGTAGTTTTGATATCTGAATGGATGAAAGAGTGATGTATGAATTTGCAGAGCATGAACTTGGTTATGATTCCAGCCGAGGAATTGGCCTGGATATACTAACGTTCTCCATTCATCAGACAATTTGCGTATTTACAAATCTCAGAGTCCAAACAATGTAGTGATCTTGGAATATGAAGTTCATGGCATTGTTCCGCAAACAAAGAAAAAATATGATAACCGCTTTTGCTCTATAATTACGATCAAGGACAGAAAAATTGTGCACTGGCGTGATTATATGGACTCCCTGGCAGTAATGTTATCTTTCGAAAAAGATTGATAAATTTTTCAATTAAAATACAGCATGACTACAAAACGCGATCGATTACATGTCATGCCATTTAATTGAGTAAGGTCGCTACAACAAAATTTTGATGAATTGTAAAATTGAAAAACCATTCTGAATTTCTTCAGAATAGTTTTTGTTTCCTGTAACATGTCGTCGGCATGTAGCTTACACTTTGAAATTCTCTGCACTCTGGTTCGCCGTCTCAGCAACGTCAAAATGAGTTCCTTCCATTGCCGCAAGAAAAGCCTGAGGATTCCAATATTCACGATAGTTAATAACGAGACCGTTACGGTATGTTGCGAAAGTCGCATAGCTCATTTCATATGGATTACCGTTAGAAACGACTTTACCCGTTACACTCCATTCTACTATCACCATGTTTTTGTCATCCGTCTCGTATATCTTCGTTTTAGTTATTGCATGAATATCTATGAAGCTGGGATAGTTGCGCAGATACTCATAAAGCGCCATCTTACCTTCGATTCTTGCAGGCGAACCCGGTGGAGCGAAAGGAAATTCAGCTACGACGTTTTCATCGCACGCGTCTGTCCAACCTTTCATGTCTTTTGCGAGAAATTTATCCAAACTTTTGCGGAACAGTTGAACTGTTGTTTGATTGTTGTCCATTTTGATTTTTTTTAATTTTTATGTTATAAGTATTGTTTATAATTTAAGCTTTCACGTATGGCGTAGTCAACGATTCATTTCAAATCGGCAGAATATGGCCGTATTTGCCGTCGTAGTAGTCATTGTATGCTTGTGTAATTTCATGAGGATTGTTCATGACAAAGGCATCCTCTCGAACGAATGGTTCATTTAAAGCTTCCCCACCAAATAAAATGATATCGGTGGAAACATTGCCGTCTGTTTTTATTTCGATTATCTCTCCCGATGAACTGAACAGGATGAATTCGCCTGTCTCACATTGCAACTCGTTTATTGATGCGTTATTCGTCGGCAGAAATGCAGCGTATTCCTGGTCGTTCTCCGTCATTATAGAAAATGTCTGCGTTGGTTCAATGTGAATGTGATACAAAAACTGTTTTGAATATGCCGGGAATGGTCCTTGTAAGTTGTCATAGCTTCCACACAGTATTCTGATCCATCCGGCTTTTTTGTCAAGTGTTATTTTAGGAATCTTAGCATCGCAAAATGAAAAACATGCCGGCGGCTGCGATTTTTGCGTTGAAGGAAGATTAATCCAAGCACGTATGATCGATATTTCCGTTTCACCATTTTTGAATTCAGGTTTGATAGCTTGATCACAAACGATTCCAAAGCCCGCATTTAACCACTGCGTGCAACCTGAATTCAAACTTTCATGATTTCCTTTGCTATCTATGTGCTTCATCTGACCCTTCATGATATAGCTCAATGTGATTGCTCCGCGACGTGGAACAGGAAATTTACCGAGAGCTGCTTTTTCGGTTTCATTGTACGACTGTCTCCATGATGAAATGTGATCCAGTAAGACAAAAGGGCCAATCGAGCGTACGTATTTAGTAGGCAACAACTGATGCACCTCTATATCATTGATCCATTTGGGCTGATTCTGCAGACTGGTTCGAACACTTTTTTTCATTGCATTACCTTTCGCCAAACAATGTTTTTTACACTGCTAAATTGCGAAGGGCAAATACCCAAAAGCAATGACAAATAACATTTAAAAACGGTGATAAACATCATCGAAAATTAACAACACATATTACTTCTTCACATCGCGTGTTCGAATACGACTGAGTGTTTCGCGGTTGACGCCAAGATAGGATGCGATGATATGTTGGGGAAAGCGTTGCAAAAATTCAGGGTAACTTTTTTCGAGATCATGGAAGCGTTCTTCTGTCGTGAGGCTAATGGCTGCATTTAATCTTCGCTGAGAGGCAATCGCAAAATTCAAATCCACATTCCGTAGCCATTCGGAAAGAGTCGGTATCCGATTTACTAAATCTATAAATGCAGTCCCTGTAATCAAAAGGCACTCGGTATCTTCCCAAGTGTCGATGAAATAAATTGAAGGAGTCTGTTTCATAAGACTCTCGCGGTCGGTGGCCCACCAATTCTCGATGTACAGCCTCGTGATATGCTCTTCGCCTTTGTCATCTACCGAGTATTGACGCATAGCCCCACGGACAATGAAGGCTGTATACTTACATACCTCTCCTTCCTGCAACAAATACTGTCTTTTTCTTAATTTTTTGGGAATGAAAGCGCTTTCTATGGTCATCACGTCATCCGTCGAAAGAGGCGTGTTCGCGTAATTATTGAAATATTTGATAAGGGCTTCGTGCATTGGTGGTAAAAGCTGAAACAAATATATTCAGATTTTTTTATGTTCCGTCCCACGACTGAAACCAATCACCAAGTGGAAGAATCCTTAACAACTTCTTCCGGAGAATATATATCCTTTCAAGGAAAATGACATTTATCACGGGAATTCCGCAGCAAATGTCATTGGAAGCTGATGCGACTGCGAGAGAACTTAGCAGTGGAATTATCAGTGTAACATTTATCGTCAATTAAAAATCATGAACAATGAAAAAAATAATCATCTTCATTGCAGCAGTCATCTTGACTATCGTATGTAGAGCTCAGTCGAGCGTCCAGTTTACCGGGGCTGATCTCATTGTATTCAATGCAAAAATTACCACAGAGAGTCTCGCAGTACCCCAAGCTTCTGCGTTCGCCGTAAAAAGAGGCAGAATTTACGCCGTGGGTACAGACGCCGAGATTCTCAAATTAAAAGATAACAATACCAAGCTGATCGATGCAAACGGAAGGCGTTTGATACCTGGCTTGAATGATGCCCACACCCATGTGCTGAGCGAAAGAAGTTTCAATTATAATGTCAGGTGGGAAGGAGTGCCGACACTTCAGCGAGCATTGGAAATGTTGGCCGAACAAGCAAAGCGAACGCCCGAAGGCCAATGGGTAAAAGTAATTGGTGGTTGGTCCCCTTACCAGTTCAAAGAAAACAGGTTTCCTACGATGGAGGAGCTAAAAAAAGCCGTTCCCGACAGACCGCTGATCGTACAGTATGCCTATAACCGGACTTTTTTAAATGAATTAGCCATGAAGGCATTCGGTGTGGGGACTGACAAATTCCCAGGAATGCCGGGCACCGAATTCGAAAAAGACAAACAAGGACATTATACCGGTATCGTGCATAGTTACACATTCACTTTCATTGCATTGGAATTCATGGTGCCTCAAGCTTCCTTTGAAGAACAGGTGAGTTCGTTGACTAACGTAATTTATGACCTGAATCGTTTTGGTGTCACCACCGCCCTCGATGCCGCCGCTGCAAGTGGCTACTCACAAGGACATGCACCCATAGAGTTTTTGGCAAAGGGAAATAGGCTGAACATACGCTTCCCTTTTATCGATATTCAATTTGGGGATGTGAGCAGTGCTACTATGGTAGATGCTGAAATAAACGCCATAACAAAAAAATCGCCGATCAGCCCAAGAGAAAATGTCGATCCAACAATGGCGCATGGACATGAGTATGAAGGCACAGGTGAAATGCTTAGGCTGGCTCTGCATGACCATGAAAACTTCGATAAGCCCGCTATCATCGTCAATAAGGATTCGATGCATTTATACATTGTGGAAGACGTTACCAAACTGGTAAAAAGAAGAATACCGTTCCGCTTGCATATAAGTTATAATGAAAATATCACGCCATTCCTTGACGCCTTGGAAGAAGTAAACCGAAATACACCCCTTGATGGTTTGCGTTGGAGTATAGAACATGCCGAAACGATAACTCCTGAAAATATCGCCAGAGTAAAAAAGCTTGGTGGCGGTATTGCTCTCGACGGTAAAATGGCCATGCATGGCGATGGTTTCATAAAGACATACAGCTTGGAAAAAGCACTGCAAACACCCCGGTTGCGAATGCTCGTAAATAGCGGTATTCCCCTCGCCATGACGACTGATGCATTCAGAGCCTCTTCATACAATCCTTGGACAAGCATTAGTTGGATGATTACCGGAAAGTCAGTGTCTGGATCTGAAATACTGTCAAAAGACAATCGTCTGCAACGGGATGAAGCACTGAAATTATTTACTGCCGGGCCGGCGTGGTTCGAACAACAGGAGAATGAGAACGGCAAGATCGTTCCGGGGTATCTGGCAGATTTTGCTTTGCTGGATAAAGATTTCTTCAGCATACCCGACGACGAAATAAAATCTATCACTTCAGTACTGACAGTCGTTGATGGCAGAGTTGTGTTTGGTGCCCAGGAATACAGTGACCTTGCTCCGAAATTACCGGAGACAATTCCATCATGGTCACCTATAAAATATTTCGGTGGTTATTATAATTCGAAGTGATAACTAAATATTTAGGGTGTAAAAATTTTGCGATCATGAAACATTCTTTGGTATTAAAAATTTGAAAGACTTTTTAATTAAATAAAATGGCAACAAAAATCGTATTGGCAACCGGCAGTAGCCGCGGACTTGGAAAAGAAATGACACTTGCCGCTAAAGGCATACCATTACTTGTTGCAGCTATTATATTGGCTGCAACAAGTTTCGGGCAAACAATTTGGACAACAGATAAGAATCATTCACAACTTCATTTTTCTGCCATTCATTTTGGTATTGCTCACATAGACGGGATATTCAAGGAATTCACTGTAACTATGACATCGGAAAAGGAAGATTTTTCGGATGCTCAAGTAGAAATGGTTGTCCAGGTGACTTCTATAAACACACAGATGGAAATGCGGGACAACGACCTGAGGAGCAGGAATTGGTTTGATGCCGAACAGTTCCCAGTCATCACCGTCAAAAGCACTTCTTTTAAAAAGGTTAAAGGAAAGAACTACCGGCTTGCAGGAAGTATCACTTTACATGGGGTGACAATACCTATCCTATTCAATGTTGTATTCAACGGCTGGGCCGTTACTATGACCAAAAAGAAAACAGCCGGATTCACGGTAACTGGAAAGTTGAAAAGAAGTGATTTTAATTTAGGAGGCACCCCCCTTGCGACGGGCGTCAGTAACGAAATAGAGGTACGGGCAAATGTTGAAATTGGTAAAAATTAAACCAGTAACTCTGGGTGTAACCGGGCCTGCATATATCCGGGAAATATCCATCAGCCGCAATGAAAAGAACCGGCTCACTGATGAAGAAAGGATATTATGCGGCCAGTTGATTGGTATGGCGAACAACATCAACCAGGTCGCAAAAGCCTGTCACAAGGAAGGGGACGGAATATATTTTGTTATTAAAGGAAAAAGGCAAAGGAAGTAGGAACTGAAGTGAAAAAATGGTTACAGAAAATAAAAGTAAATTGAAAGTCAATTAGAGTCCTGGTCTTTTCTTTTTCTTTTTGGGTTTGTAGAAATGAGGATCTACATAGTCATTATTAAATTTCGGCCTGAAGAAAATATTCATCAGGTTTTCATTTACAGGAGATTTTTTTAAGAGCAATGAGATTTTCTTTTCTTTCTCATTCGTTTTTCCATGTTTCATCTTTTTGCAAAACTTCTCTCGCTCTGTCCAAATTTTTATCCCGCTGTAATAGTCTGGAAAGCTTAAAGTTTTTATGAAAACGCTAAGTATATTGCCAACATTGGGATTTAAGGAAGAAAATACTTTCCCGCATGACGATTATATAGAAAAGATTTTTTGGCGAAAATCTACACTAGTCGAATTAATGTCAAGTGTAAATTTAAGAGCCGACGGGAAACGCGAAAACAGTTATTCTCTAATTGTTTCACGCGTAAAGGCAGATTAACTACTGATGTCATTTTCTGAGTGAACTTCGGGAAATTTCTTTTCTATCAAGAAATGGTAATTAATATCTTTGATCAGTTCAAGTCCTGTCGGAAAGATTCTGCAAATGTCTTTACTTGCACCTGCTCCCAAAATGATGAGCGTTTTATCCAACCGTATTGCTGTTATTTGTTTAAACGATGAGATCTGTGCGGTGACTTGCCAGAAGGGAAGTTATCTTATTGAAATGTAGACCTAAGTAGCCAGAGTTCGAACTTGATTATTGATGATTTGAGAAAAACATTTAAGTGGTAACTTTTTAAATACGCACGCAAAGATGCCAACGCGCAAAGATGTTTTTCTTTGCGCCTTGGCGTCTTTGCGTGCGTATTCGTAGACCCATATAGCCAGAGTTCGAACTTTTGTATCAAAGATTTGCAGAATAGTATTGATTTATAGCATTGATTTCAGATAAATAGCTTGTTTTTTACGTATATTTTATTTAAATTTGTACGTAATAAATAAATTTATGGATTCAAAGCTTACTCTTTCTCTAGACAAAAAAATCATTGAACGTGCCAAAAAATATGCTAAAAAGAAAAATATTAGCTTATCGAAACTTATTGAAGCCTATCTTCAAAAAACTTCACAACAAGAAAAAGATGAACTGGATATCTCACCATTAGTTAAAAGTTTATCTGGAATAATCAAATTATCTAAAGATTTTAACCATAAGAAGGAATATTCGGATTATTTGTCTGAAAAATACAAGACAAAATAATGGAGAAAATTTTTATCGATACTGATATAGCATTGGATCTTTTGGCCGAAAGAATTCCCTATTATACTTATGCAGCGCAATTATTTACCTTAGCCGATAAGGGAAAACTGTTGATTTATGTGTCATCACTGTCGTTTAGCAACTTAAATTATCTTTTGTCAAAACAGTACTCACAAAAAGATGCGAGAAGAATTTTGAATAAATTTAAAGTTCTGGTAAATGTTCTGAGCGTCGATGATAAAATTATTGACTTATCACTGAATTCCGACTTCAAGGATTTTGAAGACGCAATCCAATATTATACATCTATTGAGAATAATATCAATACTCTTATTACCAGGAATCTTAAGGATTATAAGCATGCTAACATAGCGGTTTTAACCGCCGAGGATTTTTTGTTAGCATTATAATTTTCTTAAACAATCATTTTTTAGATACTACCAGTTTACTGAAAAACTATGCCACAATAAATCAACTACTTGAATTTTCGAAAAAATTCATTCAACAGTTTGGACGATTGAGAAGACAATTATTGTAAAAATACAATTTCATTAATCATGACAATTGAAGAGCAACGTCAGCAATTTTTATCGAGGGTTCCCTCTGAATTTATGCAGTTTTGCTTTGACCAGTATAATAAAGGTCAGATAGAATTACCTGTTTGCCACTTTGTAAAAATCCGATGCAGGGAAGAAATAGGGCTCAAATTAACGAATGACGAATTAATTTTTAAGGAGAAGTACAAGGAATATTTCCAAGACTTTAATATATCTGGCTGTATCCCTTCTTCGTATCAGAATAAATTAACAATAAAATCTGGCCACTCTTGGATTAAAGAAATCGTATCGAATGTAAGAACAGACTTCATTCGGTCGAATGAAAACAATGGAAAAAATATTTCAGGCATAGCTGAGTTGCTAAAAGCGCTTTATGAAAATTTGGAGTTCGCAAAAAATAATATATCGACAAAGGGCCCCACATATAATCATGAAAAATTATGGCAACTACTCGATGGTATTTCCACATTCACAGTGAAAAATTATGAACTCCATAACAGTATTATAATTAAACTCAGTTCTAAGGCCTTTACACATATCCTTATAGGCCACGTCTCTAAATATAAAATTCCTCGAAAGGGATACCAAGTTTTATTTCAAAAAGTTCATAATTGGAAAGATTTGCTTGTCCTTATTGATCAAGCCATTAAACTTATTGAAACAGAAATTATAGAACACTTCTCTAAAATAAAACGTGAATTCAATAAAACTGCTATTCTAATAAATGGCAATGAATATAGTATTCACATTGACAAGCAAGGCAATATTAAGACCTTTTATGAAAATGTCTCGCAAAGTAAATAATCGCAAAGTAGTCCCGACAGGAATCGAACCTGTATCAAAAGTTTAGGAAACTTCTATTCTATCCATTGAACTACGGGACCAGCTGAAAAAAGCTCAACATATGACGCCAGCTCAAATCAGGATCGCAAAAATAAGACTTTCTTCCATCTGTAGTTTCTTCTTATCTTCAAATTAAAATTTGCACATAATGAAAAATTTCAATTGTTCAATGAAGTATTTTATGATTTTCATGGTTCTTTTGATTAGTAGCGTAATTGTAAATGCCCAGGTAAAACCCCATTTCAATCATACTACTATTTATGTGGTTGATCTTGAGAAAAGCGCTGCCTGGTACGATAAAGTGCTTCTATTGACCAGAATTCCGGAACCATTTCACGATGGCCGGCACGTGTGGTATAAGATGGGTGAACATGCTCAATTACATGTAGTCAGTGGTGCCAAAGAGATGATATCACACGACATCAATATCCATCTTGCTTTTTCTGTGAAAGACCTTCCTGCTTTTATGAAGCAACTCGATGCATTGGATGTTAAATATGGTAACTGGGCCGGCGATCCGAAAAAGATAATCACCAGACCTGATAAAATAGACCAGATATATTTCCAGGATCCTGATGGATACTGGATTGAAGTGAATAATGATGGATTTTAGCTAATGTGCGGATGTGCAAATGTGCAGATGTGCGAAGTCTTAGTGCCAATTGGGGTTAAGAATTCGCACATCTGCACATTTGCACATCCGCACATTAGCCTATCTTTGCCCTCCCAATAAAAGAATATGAAGTTTTACAGTATAATTATCAAATACAGGCTGTATATCGGTTTGGGGCTGATTGTCATCGGCATCGTAACCAATATCTACAGCAGTTTTTGGCCGGCATTCCTGCCTTACCTCATTGGCGTGGTATTAATTTTCGGACATTTTTTTTTCGGCCCTTTACGACTGATCCAGGAATTTATGGAGAAGGGAGATGTTGAAGGTGCAGAAAAAGTTTTAGCAACTATTCAATTTCCTAATCTTCTTTATAAACCAATCCGTTCAGTATATTTTACACTGAAAGGAAACCTCGCCATGATGAAACAGGATTTTGAAGGCGCCGAAAAAAATATGAAGAAGGGTCTTGACCTGGGCATGCCGATGAAAGAAGCTGAGGGCGCCAGCCTGCTCCAAATGGGAATGCTCTCAATGCAAAAAAATGATTTGCGCCAGGCAGAAAGTTATATTCGCCAGGCTCTCCGCAAAGGATTACCGGATAAAGAAAACCATGCAGCAGCTTTCCTGCAGTTATGTTCTATCATGATGACGAAAAGAGAATTTCGCGCGGCAAAAGATTTCTTCCGCAAAGCAAAAGCATTGAAACCTACTACACCGCAGATTGTTGACCAGATCAAACAGGTGGAAAAATATATATCCAGGATTCCGGGATAATGAGGATTTCAGCATTCTTTAAATGATAATCATCCGTGTCTTCTTAAAATTTCCATGAATCTATTGAGATTGTGGCTTTCACTGCTTTCGTCAGCAAACGAAATGATTGTTCTTTCTTCTCAATAAAATTAAACGAACCATACTGGCGCCTGTTTTCATTCGTATTCAGATCCTTTTGATTAGAAAAAAGGATTACACAAATCGAAACATCAAACTTTTTTATCTCCAGTAATGTATCGAGGCCATTCATATCTCCATCTAAATTATAATCGAGTATGATGATAGAAGGACGTTGATAGAGATTGTCTACGCAATGCTCGCCTTTCGTATAAAAACAAATGTCCCCGGATATTGATTCCATCTCCCTGGCAATGAGCTGCTGGTAAAGCAAATTATCTTCAACAATAAAAATCTTCGGTTGTAACGATTCCATAATTCCTTGCATTTAAGGAAATTATAGTATGAAAATGATGCCGAAAAAATATCGATCTTAATTATTTGATTTCCAAAGTTATATATTTCGTTAAATGAAAACCGTTTTCCATTTTTTGGAATATGTGGAAAACCTTGGGAATGATTGGAAACAGGTAATCGATTATGATTGATAATAAGAAGGGAATACGGGATTTTTAAAAGCGTATACATATCTCCGTAATAATTCCAGCCGTGCTTTTAAATGAGCTCCATCTTTAATTGTTCAATACAATTATATATAACTGCTTCTATTTTTTGAGCAAGCAGGGGAATTTCGGTAAGACCAATTTGTTGTTTGGCATTTGATTCTACCAGGCGGATATCCTCGCGAATGGACCTGATGTCCATTGAATCTATAGTGGATTTTAATTTATGTGCCATTTTGGATGTTTGCTCCCAGTTTTCAGCACTTACTGCGGCTGTCAGCGCCCTCACATTTGGTGGAACTGTTTCAATAAAAAGCCTGATCATTTTTTTTAAAAAAATCTCATCACGACCTGACATTGACTTGATCATAGACAGATCATATAATGGTTGATCTGTAATAGTGATGGCTGCTATTATATTTTGTTGGAATTGATCTTTTCCATTTTGCCTATATACCTGGTTTCTCAGGATAACAAGTAATAGTCCGGATTCATCGAATGGTTTGGCCAGGTAATCATTCATACCTGCTTCCTTGTATTTCTGAATATCATCCCGGTGAACATTTGCAGTTAATGCAATGATCGGCACGGAGGCTTTAACAGGATCTGTCAATTGCCTGATGCATTGTGTGGCTTTGATACCATCCATTTCAGGCATTTGTACGTCCATCAATATACAATCGAAGAAATTTTCCCGAACCAATTGCAATGCTTCATGCCCGTTATTCGCAATCTCAACGGCAGCGCCGCGGGATTCAAGAATATGTCTTGCGAGGCGTTGATTCAGCTCTATATCTTCAGCAACCAAAATTTTTTTGGCATCCAGTCTTCTTATATCAGTTATTGATCCCTGCATAAAAGCTTTGCTGATACAGGCATCGCCTGGCATCATTTAATATTGGCCGGTTGGGCTTTGTTTACTTGCTTTTTAATTCACCGTTCTGGATCATCCTGTAAATGGTGGACTTGCCAATATCTAATTTTTTGGCTACCAGCAAAACATCTTTATTATATTTATCCAGGTAGTGTTGTATGATCTGGTTTTCGAATTCCTGCAAAGTGGTTTCTTTATTCAGCAGGTCGTTGATGCTGGTCGTCGCATTCAGCGTTATGTGTTCGGGTAAGATATTCTCAGTATCGCTCATAACCACTGCAAGCTCCATAATGGATTTCAGTTCGCGCACATTTCCCGGGAAAGGATAAGACAGCAGTTTCTGTTGCGTCTCTGGTGCCAATGTCTTCCGCTGCATTTTGTTTTCTTTCGTAAAAGCATCTATAAAATTTTTGGCAAGAACGATAATATCATTGCCGCGGTCTCTCAATGGAGGTAGCAAAATCGGCAAGCCGATCAAACGATAATAAAGATCTTCCCTGAAATTTTTATTTTTAACTTCTTCCATCAGGTTTTTATGCGTAGCCACGATAATGCGTACATTGATCGCCGTTACAGTGTTGCTGCCGACCCGGGTAATCTCCCTTTCCTGCAGCACCCGAAGCAATTTCGCCTGGAGATTAATATCCAGTTCACCTATTTCATCTAAAAATAAAGTTCCTGTATTGGCTTCTTCAAATTTGCCGATCCGGCGGGTTACAGCTCCTGTAAATGCGCCTTTTTCATGACCAAATAATTCACTTTCGATAAGCTCTCTTGGAATAGCCGCCACATTGACTGTTACAAAGGGTTGTTTGTGGCGATCCGAATTATAATGAATCGCTTTCGCAACCATTTCCTTACCTGAACCTGTTTCACCGGTAATAGATACTGTAATATTTGTGCGGGATGCTTTTTCGATCAAAGCAAATACCTTTTCGATGGGTTCACTTTTACCGATGATCATTTGTGAAAAATCATATTTGCGTCCTACCTGTGTCTTCAGGCTTTCCACTTCTTCCTTCAGATTTCTTATTTCACGCAAATGCAGAATACTGTTCCAGAGCCTGTCTTTAGTATCGTCATCTTTTACAATATAATCGAAGGCGCCATTCTTTAAAAGGTTGATGGCAGTTGCCACGTCTTCCTGGCCGGAAATAATTATAACACGTATATCAGGATTGTGCTCCTTGATTTTCTTCAGCACTTCAGTGCCATCAGCATCCGGAAGCGAATAGTCCAACGTAACTACATCGGGGGTTTCATGCAGTTGGGAAAAAAAATCGCCTGGATTTTCGAAACGCTTGATTTCATATTCTGGGTTGAGGGCCAGATAATGCTCCAGCATCGAGCCATACCACACATCATCTTCTACAATAAAAATTTTAAAGGGTTGATGGTTCTTCATATTTGGATCTTCATAATTCGGATTATACCTGTATATAACGACAAAACAGCCAGAATAATATTCCGGAAATAAGAAAATTTCCAGATTTAGAAGAACTTTTTTGGAAAAATAAAGAGGTCAGAAGTTGCGTTTAGGGCCAGGAATCAGGCCAGTCCTCATCCTCAACCCCAAGTTCATCCTTATCCTCCACCTTTACCTTTATCTTACCTTTGCATTCCATGAATCAAAAAGATATTTTTAATACCCTGTACAATAGCCTGAATGACCAGCAAAAAAAGGCCGTTGATACCATTGATGGGCCTGTTATGGTGGTAGCTGGACCTGGAACGGGCAAAACGCAAATATTGAGCGCCCGTATCGGAAAAATTCTAATCGATACCGATACAAGACCTGAAAACATATTATGCCTTACATATACAGATGCAGGCGCGATGGCCATGCGCAGAAGATTGATCAGTTTTATCGGCCCCGATGCATACAAGGTGAACATCTCCACCTTCCATGCTTTCTGCAATGATATCATCCAGGAAAATCTTTTTCTCTTCGACAAAACGGCATTGGATGCAGTTTCAGAATTAGAAAGAATCGCGCTTTTGAAAGACCTGATTGATAAATTTCCCAAAGATCATCCACTAAAACGCTATCGCGGGGATGTGTATTTTGAAACAAAAAACCTGAAATCTCTTTTCAGCATTATGAAGCGCGAAGGATGGACGCCTGCATTCGTAAGCCGGAAAATAGACGATTATTTACAGGATATCGAAATGCGCGATGAATTCATATATAAAAGAGCATCCGGCAATTTCAAGGCTGGTGATAAAAAGCAGGACAAGATCAACGACGAAAAAAACAGAATGGAAAAACTCCGGGCCGCTGTAAATGAATTTGATCTTTTTCAGCAAATGATGCGTAACCGTAGCCGTTATGATTTTGACGATATGATTAATTGGGTCATTGCAAGTTTTGAAGAAAATGAATCCTTACTTCGCCGTTACCAGGAGAAGTTCTTATATATTCTCGTGGATGAATTCCAGGATACCAGCGGCACACAAAACCGGCTCGTGCAGTTACTCATTAATTATTGGGATAAGCCCAATGTATTTGTCGTTGGCGACGACGACCAGAGCATTTATCGTTTCCAGGGCGCCAATGTGGCAAATATGCTCGATTTTAAAAATAATTATCAAAAGGATTTGCTAACGGTTGTGCTCACTCACAATTATCGATCTACACAACCAATTCTCGATATTTCCAAAACCTTAATCAGCAGGAATGATGAACGACTGGTAAAAAAAATAGAAGGATTGAGCAAAGAACTGGTTGCTGCCAATACCCTGATCAATCAATTGAACCATCTGCCCATCATCAGGGAATATGAAACCCAGCGGCAGGAAATGACAGATATTACTTTACAGGTAGAGAAACTTATCAGCAACGGCGTTAAGCCGGGCAGGATAGGCGTGATCTATAAAGAAAACAAATATGGTGAGGAATTGATGCAATATTTCAAGTTGAAAAAGATTTCTTTTTTCAGTAAAAGAAGTTTAAATATCCTCGAAATTCCATTAGCAAAAAAAATAATACTGATCATCCGCTACCTGGCCTCGGAACATGAGATTCCTTATAGCGGTGATGAATTATTATTCGAGATCCTTCATTTTAATTGGTTTCATATACCGGCCATCGATATTGCAAAACTGAGCATTGAAGTTGCAAACAGGCAATTCACCGAAAATAAAATTTCCCTGAGAAGATTATTGAACGAAAAAAGTAATGAGCCACCGAAGGATCTTTTTTCGCAGGGCATTCACCCAAATCTTAAAAAAGCCGGAACCATTATAGAAGAATTGATTGGTGATGTTTCCAATTTTACATTACAAACATTGGTAGAACATATCATCCGCAAAGCCGGTGTATTGAACCAGGTTATGCAGGATGAAGAAAAAATTTCGTTACTGCAGGTACTTACTGGTTTATTTGATTTTATTAAAGAAGAAACACACCGGAATCCCTCGCTTACTTTGCAGCAATTGGTAACGCTTATTGACCTGATGGAAAAGGAAGAAATACCATTGCCATTGGTGCAGGTAACCGGTAGTACGGAAACTGTCAACCTGCTCACCGTTCATGGCTCAAAGGGATTGGAATTTGAATATGTTTTCTTTGCAGGATGTAATGCTCATGTCTGGGAAAAAAAACGTGCCCCCTATAATGGATACAAGTTCCCTGACAATATCTTTTCTTCGCAGCCAAAGCAACTGGAAGAAGAAGAGCTGAGAAGATTATTTTACGTAGCCCTGACAAGAACAGAAAAGCATCTCTTTATATCATATAGCCGGTTTAAAAATGATGGCAAGGAAATAGAGCCTTCCATGTTCATTGCAGAGATACAGGAAGTACATGCGTTGGATGTAGAAAAAGTAATTATAACCCCCGATCAATCAGTCGAATTCCAGCTATTGCAATTGGAAGGTGAGCAATCTCCCGAAATAGAAAAAATTGAAGAGCAGTTTGTCAGCCGCTTACTCGATACATTCGTAATGAATGTTACAGCGCTTAATAATTATCTGAAATGCCCATTGGAATTTTATTTTAAAAATCTGCTCAGGATACCTGCCCCAAAAAATGAGGCAACAGAATTTGGTTCTGCAGTACATTATGCGCTGGAACAATTATTCAGGAATATGCAGTCCGGACAACAGCAGCAATTTCCCGATCTGCAAAGTTTTCTATCTTATTTCGATGGATATATGCACCGTCACCGCGAAAGTTTTACCAGGGAACAATTTGACAGGAGAATGGAATATGGCCATATTGTATTGCCTGACTATTATAACAAGTATATCAACAGTTGGAATAAGATAGTAGCTATTGAACGGAATATTCGTCACGTGGTTGTAAACAATGTTCCGTTAAAAGGTAAAATGGATAAACTGGAATTTGACGGAAAACTAGTTAACGTAGTCGATTATAAAACCGGCGACCCGGATAAGGCAAGATCAAAACTTGCTCCTCCGAACGATAAAGAACCAAATGGTGGTGATTACTGGCGCCAGGCTGTTTTCTATAAAATATTATTGGATCATTATGAAGTCAGAGGCTGGCAGGTAATCAGCTCGGAATTTGATTTTATCGAACCCGATGGAAAGAAAAATTACAGGAGGGAAAAATTGATTATTCGCCCTGAAGATATCACTACGGTAACACATCAAATTACCGATACCTGGCAAAAAATCCAGCGACATGAATTTTATGTTGGATGTGGTAAAGCGGATTGTCATTGGTGCAATTTTGTTAAGACGAATAATATGACAGTAGAATTACACGAAACAGAAACTTCTGATTGAACTGATTTGCGCTGATTTAGTTCTGATTGCTCGCGATTTTCCGGTTCCTTCTTATTTAGCGGTTCCTATTCCTTTTGATAATATCATTTAATTAAAATTATCAGAAAGAAATCAGGATAAATTATTCCAGTCAGAAGTTTAGTAGATTATTATGATTCTTCCGTTTAATCATTACCCTAAACAACTTAAGTTTGCGCCCAGGCAGGTATGATCACTATTGATTTTTTTGTAAAAGGATGTCTGAAAAATCTTATTTTTTTTAATCAGCAGCAATCAGAATAAATCAGTTCAATCAGAAGTTCATGAATCGTTTATTATATTTTTTCATCATCATCCTGGTAATCACAAAAATGCTGGTGCTAAGTGGTTGTGCGAATATCATTCCTCCTACAGGCGGATTGCGTGATTCTTTGCCACCAACACTTATCAAAGCGGCTCCTGCAAATAAGGATCTTCATTTCAATGGTAAAATCATCAGTTTCAATTTCGATGAATATGTTGACGTGAAAGACATTCATCAAAACCTCGTTGTGTCTCCGGTTCCGAAATCAGACCCCACCGTTGAATCGAAGCTAAAAACGATAACCGTAAAATTGAAAGATACATTAGAGCCAAACACTACTTATTCCATAAATTTCGGTAAAGCGGTCCGTGATATCAATGAAGGAAATATTCTAAATAATTTCACCTATGTTTTTTCTACGGGACCTTATATTGATTCCATGCAATTCTCCGGCAAAGTGATTCTTGCTGCTACTGGCAAAACTGATAGTACACTAATTGTTATGCTGCACAGGCATATAGATGATTCGGCCGTGGCCAAAGAAAAGCCCCGATATATTACGCATCTTGACAGCAGCGGTAATTTTATTTTTCACTATCTGGAACCTGGTACTTATGCCATATATGCACTGAAAGATGAAAGCGGTCAGAAAGAATATACATCCAAAACGCAAATGTTTGCCTTTGCTGATTCCCCTATAGTTATAAAAGAAAATTATACGCCCATTACGCTATATGCCTATGAAGATACATCTGGTACAAAAACCCCAGTAAAGAAGTCGACTTCTAAAACTCCGCCTTTAAAAAAATCAGAAAAGGAAAAAGAAAAACGATTGATCGTACAGCTCAACATTTCAGCCGGTCAGCTCGATTTGCTAAGTAATCTTGCATTCACCTTTCCGGTTCCTTTGAAATTCTTTGATTCCGCCAAAGTCCGCCTTACAGATGACAATTTCAAAGACATTACAGCATTCTATTATGAAAAAGATACATCCAACAAAAAAATCATTCTTTTTTATAAATGGGTTCCGGATACCAGGTACCATATCATTGCTGATAAAGAATTTGCAGAAGATACCCTTGGTCAAAAATTATTAAAAACTGATAGCATCGCTTTCCAGACTAAAAAAGAATCTGATTATGGATCTTTAAGATTACGTTTTACAAATATAGATCTCAAAAAAAATCCTGTATTGCAATTTTTGCAGTCCGATGCGGTGAAGGAGACTTATATTTTCGGCTCTTCTAAAACTTACTTCAAGAAACTTTTTCTACCCGGCGATTATGAATTGCGCGTCCTGTATGATGATAATAAAAACGGAGTATGGGATCCGGGTGAATTTTTTGACAAGCACCGGCAACCTGAAAAAGTTATACCTATCCGGCAAAAATTAACGGTGAAATCGAATTGGGATAATGAGACGGATATTGTTTTGTAAGAAACAAGGTACAGGATACAAGGAACAAGACCCAAAATCCAATGCCCAATATCCAGGGCTGAATGCCGAAATCGCAATGTGAATTTAAGTTTTGGATTTTGGACATTGGATTTTGGGTCTTGTTCCTTGTATCTTGTACCTTGTTTCTTAACTTTACACCATGCAATTCTCTTCTGCATTACTGGAAAATGCCGTCAATGAATTTGCCAAACTTCCCGGTATTGGCAAGAAAACTGCTTTGCGCCTGGTGTTGCATTTATTGAAACAGGATGCCGATATGGTGAAAGGTTTTGGCGAGATTATCAGTAAAATGCGAAGAGAAATTAAATTCTGCCAGCGTTGCTTTAATGTTGCGGACGCAGATATCTGTTCCATCTGTGCCAATTCAATGCGTAAACAAGAATTCATCTGCGTGGTAGAAAATATCAGGGATGTTATTGCCATTGAAAGCACCCAGCAATACAATGGAACCTACCATGTATTAGGAGGCATTATTTCACCCCTGGATGGCATTGGCCCGGATCAACTCAATATAGATGCCCTGGTAGGCAGGGTACAGAAAGAACATATCCAGGAAGTGATATTTGCACTGAACCCAAATATACAGGGCGATACTACCATTTATTATATCCAGAAAAAGCTTCATCCATTCAATATAAAGGTTACAACCATCGCCCGTGGTATCGCTTTCGGTGGCGAATTGGAATATGCCGATGAAATGACGTTGGCGCGCTCCATTACCAACCGCTTGCCGGTCGAAAACTATGTCTCCAATCGTTAAATTAAATTCTGATCGAAGCCTAAGAGCGTTTTGATCTTAACGGTATATGCTTTAAATTTGCAAAAGCAACAGGCGGATTTGTTTATTGTTCGGCCTGTGCTGGTGAAAGTGTGATGGCGAGTCGAAGGAAACTGAACTAATAAACGCTAAGGAAGCCTTCCTGGTTTTAATCTTCCCCAAACGTTTATAGTTCAATTATTTCAGCCATTCACTTCGTTGCCATCAGTTGATTATTGAATATTCGTTGCGTAATCATTCAAAAAACATTCAATAATCAATATTCAACACTCAATGTACAAGTAGGAAGAACGCTATTCTTCATTAAAAAAAATAAGGTATATGAACGCTATCAAAAAAGAACTCGAAAACCGTATCCTTGTCATCGACGGTGCCATGGGTACCATGATTCAACGGCATCGGTTAGCCGAAAATGACTACCGTGGTGATAGGTTCAAGGATTGGGCTTCGGATATCAAAGGCAATAATGACCTTTTAAGTCTTACGCAGCCACAAATTATCAAGGAAATTCATAAACAATACCTTGAGGCGGGCGCTGACATTCTTGAAACCAATACTTTCAATGCACAGCGTATTTCGTTGGCCGACTATCATATGGAATCACTGGCTTATGAAATAAACTTAGCCGCTGCAAAGATTGCGAGGCAGGCTGTTGATGAATTTCTCGCCTCACCTGCTGCGGGTGAAAAAAAGATTGCTTTTGTTGCCGGCGCTATGGGTCCGATGAACAAAACATTATCCCTGTCTCCGGATGTAAATAATCCCGGGTTCAGGGCTGTTAGTTTTGATGAAGTGGCATCGGCTTATTATGAGCAGGTTGAAGCTCTTGTTGATGGAGGCGTGGATGTATTATTAATTGAAACCATTTTCGACACGCTCAATGCAAAAGCTGCTATCTATGCTATTAAAAAATATTTCAGGGATAAGAAAAAGCCGGAATTGCCCATTATGATAAGTGGAACGATTACGGATGCAAGCGGACGCACATTAAGCGGGCAAACCCTGGAAGCTTTCTATACTTCTGTGATGCATGCAAAACCCCTGAGTATCGGATTGAATTGCGCATTAGGCGCCGCAGAAATGAGAACGCATATTGAAGAATTATCGCATATAGCAACCTGTTATACATCGGCATATCCCAACGCAGGATTACCCAATGCAATGGGCGAATATGATGAGCAACCTGAGGAAACGGCTCATTTCCTTGATGAATGGGCAAGGGAAGGATTTGTAAATATCGTTGGCGGATGTTGTGGTACAACGCCTGATCATATCGCACATATTGCCGCTCATGTGAAGCAATATGAACCCAGGCCATTGCCTGTTCTGGAAGAAGTGATGTGATATCGATTCCTTATTTGAAAAAAGAAACCAGAGAAATCATTGGCGCAAAGCCCAAAAACTCAATGAAAGAAACTATAATCATCAAGCCTTACCTGCGCTTAGCAGGATTAGAACCGCTGGTCGTGAGGCCGGAAACAAATTTCGTCAATGTAGGGGAACGTACCAATATCACCGGTTCTAAAAAATTTGCGAGGCTTATCAAAGACAACAGGTATGAAGAGGCGCTGAGTGTTGCCAGGCAACAAGTGGAAAACGGAGCCCAGATATTGGATGTAAATATGGATGATGCCTTATTAGATGGAGAAAAAGCAATGACTACTTTTCTCAATCTCATCCAGAGCGAACCGGATATCGCAAAGATTCCAATCATGATCGACTCTTCCAAATTCAATATCATTGAAGCAGGATTGAAATGTGTTCAGGGAAAATGTATCGTGAATTCGATTTCGATGAAAGAGGGAGTAGAAAAATTTATTGAACAGGCGATCATTTGCAGAAGTTACGGAGCAGCTGTAATCGTGATGGCTTTTGATGAAAAAGGACAGGCGGATACAATGGAGAGGAAAATTTCCATTTCAGAAAGAGCTTATGAAATATTAACAAGGCAGGTAGGTTTTGATCCGCAGGATATTATTTTCGACCTGAATGTTTTTGCGATTGCTACGGGACTCGAAGAGCATAATAATTATGCTGTCGACTTTATAGAAGCTACCCGTACCATCAAACAAAAATATCCGCTTGTAAAAATCAGCGGTGGTATAAGTAATCTTTCGTTCTCTTTCCGTGGCAATGAGCCAGTCAGGGAGGCGATGCACAGCGTATTTCTCCTTTATGCTATCAGGGCAGGAATGGATATGGGCATAGTGAATGCCGGCCAGTTGGTAGTGTATGATGAAATTGATCCTGCATTGAGAGAATTGTGCGAAGATGTGATCCTGAATAAAAATAATGATAATAATGAAGCTACTGAGAAACTGATTGTTTTTGCTGAAACTGTAAAAGGCAAAGAAAAAGAAGAGAAAAAAGATGAGGCATGGAGAAGTACTTCTGTGGAAGAACGCCTCAAGCATGCGCTTATCAATGGCATCACTGAACATATTGATGAAGATACCGAGGAAGCAAGGCAGAAATATCCCAAGCCATTGGATGTTATTGAAGGTCCTTTAATGGCTGGCATGAACGTTGTTGGTGATCTTTTCGGAAGTGGAAAAATGTTTTTACCACAAGTAGTGAAAAGCGCCAGGGTCATGAAAAAATCTGTAGCTGTATTAACTCCTTATATTGAAGAGGAGAAGAAACAAAACCTTATTAAATTTCCGCTTAAGGAAGGTGAGAAAGACAGTAAAAGAGTGCCCAGGATTTTATTAGCTACTGTAAAAGGTGATGTGCATGATATCGGAAAAAATATTGTGGGGGTAGTATTGGGTTGCAATGGTTATGATATTATTGATCTTGGAGTGATGGTTCCGGCAGATAAAATATTCGATACTGCTAAAAAAGAAGATGTAGATATCATTGGCCTGAGCGGGTTGATCACTCCATCATTGGATGAAATGGTACACGTTGCGAAGGAAATGAAAAGGTTGGATTTTAAAGTACCGCTGCTGATCGGAGGGGCCACTACTTCGCGTATGCATACTGCCGTGAGAATCGCACCTGAATATGAACATGGTGTTGTGCATGTACTCGACGCCTCACGCAGCGTAACCGTTGTTGGCTCGCTGCTGAGCAAAGAACAAAAACCCGGTCTATTGAAAACGATCAATACCGAATATGCGAAATTAAAGGAAGATTTTGCCAATAAAAAAACGACCAAACAATATCTTTCATTCGAACAGGCTCAAAAAAATAAAGTAAAAATCGACTGGAATAATTTCACTCCTGTTCCCCCGGCTTTTACCGGTACAAAAATTTTCGACAGCCACCCGTTGCAGGAAATAGCAAAGTATATCGACTGGCAACCTTTCTTTATTGCCTGGGAAATGCATGGCAAATTTCCACAACTGCTGAGCGACGAAAAAATAGGTACAGAAGCAACCAAACTATATAAAGATGCGCAGTTGCTGCTGAAAAAAGTCATTGCTGAAAAATGGCTGACTGCAAGAGGTGTCATTGGTTGCTGGCCGGCAATTGCAGTGGCGCCTGATACAGTCGAGATCAAACATCCTGCATCAAACATCAGGTTGGAATTTCTCCGTCAGCAAATAAAAAAAGCTCCGGGTCAGCCAAATATTTCTCTGGCAGATTTTATTGCTCCTGCAGAAACAGAAAAACAGGATTTTATCGGCGCATTTTCTGTTACGATGTTGGGAATTGAACAGCATATAAATGCTTTCACGAAAGAAAATGATGATTACAATAAAATTATATTACAGGCACTCGCTGATCGATTGGCAGAAGCATTTGCAGAATTGCTACACGAAAAGGTGCGTAAGGAATTATGGGGTTACGCAAGCAGGGAATCACTGAGTAATGAGGATCTCATCAAAGAAGAATATTCAGGCATTCGCCCGGCACCAGGTTATCCGGCTTGTCCCGATCATACAGAAAAATATAAACTATTCAATTTATTGGGAGGTGAGGCAACGACCGGGATTACGCTTACAGAATCATTGGCGATGCATCCTGCATCATCTGTTTCTGGTTGGTATTTTGCTAATCCTGAAAGTAAATATTTTGGTGTTGGGAAAATTGAAAAAGACCAGGTGCAAGACTATGCCAGGCGTAAGGGTATGAAAATAGAAGAAGTGGAAAAATGGTTACGTCCGATACTGGAATATGATCAATGATAATATCATTGTTCAACAGTTTTTATCTGTAATTTTGCATCAATTTTTTTACCATTGTTCGTTCATGGTTAATAAAGACATAAACAATCACCTCTGAAACAAAATGAAGCATTTCAACTTCAATATAAAAATATGCACGTTGATAATAGCGCTGATGCCATTATTCACACATGCGCAGAAAAATAAATCGACAAGAAATCACGAATTTTATTTTTCATGGGGATATAATACCGAATGGTTCACACATAGTAATGTGTCTGTAACCCAGCCGGAATTGGGAAATAATTATAAATTTAAAAATATTTCGGGTCATGATCACAAGGGATGGGATGACGGTTTATTTTCCAAAGCGCTTACGATACCTCAATACAACTATCGCATAGGGTTTATCTTCAATAAAAAAAAGGGGCTCGGATTTGAAATCAATTTCGATCATACCAAATTTATTTTTGCCGATCAGGACGCGCATATTAAAGGAACTCTGGCAAACAAACCGGTTGACAGTACAGTAGCCTTCAACGCACAGAATGGTTTTTTCTATTATCTGAATAATGGCGCCAATTTTTTACTTTTCAATATTGTGAAGCGCTGGGATATCTACCAGTCGCCCAATGAAAATATCAAAATAGATTTTTTGGGGAAGGCGGGTATCGGACCTGTTATTCCGCACGTTGAGAATAGTTTTTTTGGAAAAAAGAATGAACCAAATTTTCAATTTGGCGGATGGAATATAGGCATAGAAGGTGCATTGCGGGCTACCTTTTTTAAATATGTTTTCCTGGAATATACCAACAAGCTGGACTATGCGCGATATTCCGGTTTGAAGATTTATAAGGGAACAGCGAAACAGGCTTTCGGAACTTATGAAATGATTTTGAACCTGGGGTTTAGTTTTCCAGTCGGAAAAAAAGAGTAGTTAATGTGCGAATTTACCAATGTGCAGATGTGCGAATTCTTTAATGCATCTCCCCCTGCAGAATTCGCACATCTGCACATTTGCACATTCGCATATTAGCCTTTCATCTTTTCTCAAATAACCACCACAATCTTTTCCTGGGTTTTATCTGATAGTTTTTGGTGATATAATTTTTGATATAATCCATTGCCTCATCTATACTATCAGTTAGCAATACAAGCGACATATCTTCTTTGGATATGGTTCCTTCATTCGACATCTCTTCAATACTGTGCATCAATGAAGAATAATATTCTTTCCCAAACAACACCATTGGGAATTGGGTAATACTTTTTGTTTGGATCATTGCCAATGTATTGAATAATTCATCCATTGTACCAAAACCTCCAGGCATTACAATAAATGCATAAGAATATTTAAGTAACATTACTTTTCGTACAAAAAAATATTCCAGGGTGATCCATTTATGCATATATGGATTGGGCTTCTGCTCAAATGGTAACTTAATATTACAACCCACCGAGCCGCCATCATTTTCATAAGCACCTCTGTTAGCGGCTTCCATAATACCGGGACCTCCTCCTGTCATCGTAGTGAAACCCATTGTGGCGATGCGCTTTCCAAATTCTCTCGCCGCTATATAATATTTATTGTCTTCCTTAAATCTTGCGGATCCGAATACCGTGATGCATGGTCCGGCAAAATGAAGCGTACGAAATCCCTTAATAAATTCTTTGAAAACCTTCCATGCAAACGACAATTCATAACTACGACTCTTAGGTCCTGCCAGGTAAACCGGTTCTTTTGCAGGAATAACCCTCTCTGCTTTTTCCATAATAATCGAATGGTGTAATGACAAATACTAAATTGCATGTGAATTTAATATAAACATTGTTATGTCTTCCATTCGAATAATCAGTTACAATGTTAATGGCATTCGTGCTGCAATAAAAAAAGGGTTTATTGATTGGCTAAAAACAAATCCGGGAGATATTATATGTCTGCAGGAAACCAAAGCAACAAAAGATGATGTTTCACTCAAAGAAATAAATGATTTAGGATACAATGATTATTGGTTCAGTGCGCAAAAAAAAGGATACAGCGGAGTATCCGTATTCACTAAAATAAAACCTGATCATGTAGAATTCGGAACGGGTCATAAAGTAAGTGATGACGAAGGGCGTGTTCTGCAACTTGATTTTGGTGATATAAGATTAATAAACGCTTATTTCCCATCAGGTACTTCTGGTGACGAAAGACAGGGATTCAAATACAAATGGCTGGATGAATTTATATTATACCTGGAGAAGCTACGTGAGAAATATCCTAAACTTGTGCTTTGTGGTGACTATAATATCGCTCATAAGGAAATAGATATCCATGATCCAAAAGGGAATAAAAATTCTTCAGGGTTTTTACCTGCCGAGCGCGCCTGGATGGATAAATTTTTTGAAACCGGCTGGGTGGATAGTTTTCGCGACTTACATCCCGAACCGCATCGCTATAGCTGGTGGAGCCAGCGTTTCCCTACTGTACGGTTACAAAATAAAGGATGGAGGATTGATTATATTAATGTCACGACCGATCTCAAAAAGAATATTAAAAACGCAGAAATATATTCTGATGTAAAGCATAGTGATCATTGCCCGGTGTATCTCGAAATTGAAAATTAGAAATGAGGAATTAGGAATTAGGAATTAGAAAGTGGGTTATTTTAAATTCTAAAATCCTATTCTATAATTTTCAATACGCCTTTTCTTGTACCTTGACCCTTGTACCTTATTTCTTATTTCTTATTTCTTATTTCTTATTCCTCATTCCTTATTTCTTATTTCCATGATCGTATATAATATTACAACAAAATTAAACTGGTTGATTGTTGATGAATGGTTGAAATGGCAAAAGGAAGAATATATACCCGAGATCATGGCAACTGAATTATTCGACAATTACAAGATATACCGGATATTGGAACAAGATGATCATGATGGTCCAACATATATCATTCAGTTTTTTACTTCGACTGAAGAAAGATACAAAAGACATATTGAGAAATTTGCTCCCCTGCTTCGCAGGAAAGCACTCGCAAAATGGGGAGACCAATTTATTGCTCACCGAACTGTGATGCAACTTGTGAACTAATTGTGGAAAATATTTAAAAAAAAAAGAGAATGATTATAAAAATGTTGTACATTCCTCGCAAATCCTTCACCCGTAAGGGTTCTGCGCATTGGTCGTTGAAACATACGCCAGCATTGGGTTTTCATGCACATCAAACTTTTTATTTTTTTTTTCTGATATACTGCTTTCTTTAAAATCCTTGCCCGGCGCGACTTATAACAAATCAACAACGCAAAAAAATTTTGTCGGACGCAAAAAGCGGGTATATTTGTTGTCGCTTAAATAAAAAACAATTACACTATGAACAAAGCTGAATTAATCGCGAAAATTGCCGATGATGCAGGCATTACTAAGACACAGGCCAATTCAGGTCTTGATTCTTTTGTAGAAGCTGTAACTAAAACATTGAAAGGTGGAGGTAAAGTTACACTCGTTGGTTTTGGAACTTTTTCTGTTTCTAAGAGAGCAGCCCGTAATGGCCGCAATCCGCAGACAGGCGCTGTTATTAAAATCAAAGCTAAAAAAGTGGCAAAGTTCAAAGCCGGCAAGGAATTGTCTGCCAAATTATAATGCTGCACCCACTGCATTCAAAAAGTTCCGGTACTTCGATTATATTCGGTTATCGGAGCTTTTTATTTTTATTGTATTCGATAATTTATTTTTGTACTTACTAAATTTTTATTGCATGGGACGTGGAGATAAAAAAACTAAAAAAGGAAAAATATTCAAGGGCTCCTTTGGCAAAAGCAGACCCGCTAAACCAAAAAAGGCTGCTGGTAAAAAAGAAGAAAAGAAAAGTGAATGAGTCAATGGTTGACAAGTTGATTGGTTGATAAGTTGAGACGTGAATGACAAATCAAACATATCAACTATTCAACCAGTCAACTCCCGCTAAGGTGCCAGGCGTTCAATCAGCCAATCGCCATTTTCCTCTAAAGAATAATTGATGCGGTCGTGCAGCCGGTTTGGTCTTCCCTGCCAGAACTCAATATTGATGGGCATTACGCGATACCCTCCCCAATACGCGGGTCGCTGAATGGTACTATGTTCAAATTGCTGTTGTAACTTTTTGCTATTTTCTTCCAGCCAGTTCCTGTTTGCGATAACCTGGCTTTGAGGTGATGTCCATGCTGCAATTTTGCTGCCCTCGGGACGGCTATTGAAATAATCATCACTTTCTTTATCACTAATCTTTGCAACGAGTCCTGTTATACGGACCTGCCTTTCGAGTTCTTTCCAGAATAGTACAAGGCAGGCGCGAGGGTTCTCCATTAATTGTTGTCCTTTAAAACTATTATAATTGGTAAAAAAAATAAATCCCCTTTCATCAAATCCTTTCAACAACACAATCCTCGCTGATGGCACACCATCATTCGACGCAGTAGCTAATGTCATTGCGTTTACTTCTTCAATATTACTATCCATTGCTTCCTTCCACCATTTCTCAAATTGTTGAAGTGGATCAGCAGTAATGTCTTTTTCAGAGAGAAATTGTAATTGATATTCTTTTCTTATCTCGGCTATTGAAGGCATGAAGTATTATTCTGACAATAAAAGTACCAAAAATTAATGTGCGGATGTGCGGATGTGCAAATGTGCGAATGTTTGAACCTTGATTAAAGGATTTAATGATTACCATGATGGTTTGCGACAGGGTAAAATCCTTCAATCGTTTAATCCTTTAATCAAGGTTCAAACATTCGCACATTTGCACATTCGCATATCCGCACATTATTTTTAATCTCTTTTTTCAGGAATCACTTTCGATAATAAAGATTCCATTTCGCTTATTCGTTTCAGCTGGCTTTCCAGTTTTTTATTATGTTCCGAAACTTCCTGCAGATCCTTGTTCAATTCCTCAAGAAACTGGGTCTTCTTTTGAAATTGCTGACGTTGGAAATTAGCTTCTCTTAATTTGTCTTCAGTATCAGCGAGGATACGACTTAAACGTTGATTCTCGTCCCATAAAGAAATTTGCCTGGTTTTTACTTCATCATAATCCTTGGACAGTCTGAAATAAGATGCTTGCAATTCTTCATACTCGATTTTTTTACCATGGGGTTGCGCCAGGTAAGATTCAAGTTTTTGTATTTTTTCCTGAAGCATATTATATTCCGTATATGCTTTATCCATCCGCTCAGTAATTTCATCTGTTAACCTTTGCTGTTGGCGGATATGAACAATCTCTGCGTCCTTATTGCTTATTGCCTTACGAAGCGTCATTATCAGATCATTCAATTCGGCGTTGGCCTTTTGTGAGTCAAGATATTTTCTCTCTGATTCTTTCAGTAATTGAATCTGCTCAAGTAAACGGTTAACATGTTGATTATGCTGAAATAGGTTTTCCTGGGCCGATCTTAATTGTGTTAAATAATCATCGGTAGATGAAGATGGTTTTGAACCAGCTTCCTTTTTCGGTTCCACATTTTTAAATTGCTTTTGCAATTCTTCCAATTCAATAGTAAGTATTTGCTCATTCTCCTGTGTTTCTGCAAACTTTTCACGCAATTGCTGCAATGCCTTTTCCTGTACGTCCATGTCATTATAATACTTCAGCTTCCAGTTATCATTTTCACTGATACCTTCTTCTGAATTAGACCTATCGAGTTTAATAGATTTTCTCGCGCTCCAGAAATAATGAATAGTAAATCCGAGGATAAGCGCTCCCAATAAAAAAATAATTATTTCCGGGAGCCTGACGGTAAATTGAATATCAAGTATTAGGGGCAAAGTTTTCATAATGTTCGAATTCTTTAAACAATAGGGGTTTCCGGATAAAACTTAATGAAGGTATTTTAAGGGATTTTGGACGAAGCAGAGAGGGTATAAAAAAGCCACTCTTACAAGTGGTTTTCCGGACTTACAAAATACCAAACATTTTGCAGATATACAAATGAGGTGTCTTTTTTATACCAGTTATTCATTATCAATCTCTTACTAAGGTTCCAACCTTCTCTCCGGTCAATACTTTAAAGAGATTGCCCGGCTTGTTCATATCGAAAACAATGATTGGCAATTTGTTTTCCATGCATAAGGTGAATGCGGTCATGTCCATCACCCGGAGATTTTTTGTAATACACTCCTGGAAAGTGATTGTTTCAAATTTTTTTGCGTTGGGATCTTTCTCAGGATCTGCTGTATAAATTCCGTTTACCCGGGTTCCTTTCAATATAACTTCTGCATTGATTTCAATTGCCCTTAATGATCCCGCGGTGTCGGTAGTAAAATAAGGATTGCCGGTTCCTGCACCAAATATCACTACTCTGCCTTTTTCGACATGACGAATTGCTCGGCGTCGTATATATGGTTCTGCGATCTGCTCCATTTTAATAGCACTTAACAGTCTGGTATATACGCCGATTTTTTCCAAACCTGCCTGCATCGCCATGCCATTGATAACAGTCGCCAGCATACCCATATAATCACCATGGGCTCTTTCAATACCTGTTTCTTTCTCATTCATTCCCCGGTAAATATTTCCGCCTCCGATTACTATTGCTACCTGAACACCAAGATCAATAATCGTTTTTACATCTTGTGCATATTGAGCGATGACCGCATTATCGAAACCAAAACTTTTATCTCCCATCAGGGCTTCACCTGATAATTTAAGTAAAACGCGTTTGTATACTGCCTGCATGCTATGTTTTGAAATTCTTAGTAATAATTTTTTTGCCAAAAGCGAATTCCGCGAATTTCTATTCAGACGATTTTTCTGTGCAAAGAAAAGATTTTTTTTACGATAATAAACAGCATAAAAAAAGGAGAGTTTTTATGCTCTCCTTTTAATCTGATATCTTATCCCAATTGAACACGTTTAAATTGGATCACCTTTACATTTGCATCCACGCTTTTCAGGTATTCGCCTACTGTTTTTGCCTGGTCTTTTACAAAAGGCTGCGCGAGCAATGTATTTTCTTTAAAGAAGGCCGAAAGTTTACCCGCAGCAATTTTATCAATCATTTCATCGGGCTTACCCGCCATTTTCGGATCATTTTTTATTTGCTCGGTAACTATAGCTCTTTCTCTTGCAACAGTATCGGGCGATACAGAATCAGCATCCACTGCAACGGGATTCATCGCTGCAATCTGCATAGCCAAATCCTTACCAGCTTCCAGCACTGCAGCATCATTTTTTGTTAACCCGACTAATACGCCCATTCTGTATGCTCCGTGTATATAAGCAGCAACTGCATCTGCATCTATTCTTTCGAAACGAGCTAACTGAATTTTCTCTCCAATCTTAGCAACCTGGTCATTGATCTTGTCAGTAATTGTTACTCCGTCCAACTTAGTAGTTTGTAATGCTTCCAATGATTTCACATCATTCCTGATGGCTGCGTCCATAATACTTTGTGCAAAAGCAACAAAATCTGAATTCTTTGCAACGAAATCTGTTTCACAAGCCAATGTAATTATGAAACCTGTTTTATTATCAGCGGTAGTTTTTGCTATAATCACACCTTCTTTTGCTTCACGATCGCTACGCAATGCAGCTACTTTCTGCCCTTTTTTCCTCAAATAGTCAATGGCTTTTTCGAAATCGCCATCACTTTCTACCAATGCTTTACGACAATCCATCATACCTGCACCGGTTGTCTGGCGCAGTTTATTAATATCGGCTGCTGTAATTGTTGTTGCAGTTGACATATAAAAATATTTTTTGTTTTTTTATTTAATTAACAATGGAAAGATTTCACATGAACACTGATTGTTGAATATTGTGCTGAGATACTTTTCCAAAGTTTTAAACTTTGGAAAAGTATTTCAGCACAATATTCAACAATCAATATATTATCTTGCTCCTGTACGTCTTGGCGAGTTAGGAACGCGGCGCTTAGGCTGATTGCCTCCTCTTACTTTGCTGCCACGTGCACGAGCGGCTTCTGCTTCTGCTTCTGCCTGCAAGCGTGCGGCTTTCTTTTCGTTATCATCTGTAGATACTTCTTCTACCTCTTCATCTTTAGCGGCCATTCTTTCAGCCAGTCCTTCGGCAATTGCAGCAGTAATATAATTTGCAATGATTGCGATCGACTTGGTAGCATCATCATTTGAAGGAATAGCAAAATCTACTTTGTTCGGATCACAATTCGTATCTACCATTCCAAAAGTGGTAATTCCAAGGCGTTTTGCTTCGGCCAGTGCAATGTGTTCGTGACCAATATCTATTATAAACAATGCAGCTGGTACGCGACCCAACTGCGCAATTCCACCTAATACTTTTTCCATTTTATCTTTATCGCGGGCCAGGGTCAAACGTTCTTTTTTGGTTATATTATCAAAGCTGCCATCGTTCAGCATCTTGTCGATGCTTTGCATTTTTTTCACGCTCTTGCGGACAGTATTGAAGTTGGTAAGCATACCACCCAACCAGCGTTCTGTTACAAAAGGCATATTTACCTTTCTTGCGCATTCGGTAACAATTTCCTTTGCTTGTTTCTTGGTGCCTACGAACATAACCTTCTTTCCGGTTTTAGCAATCTGCTTTAATGCAGCTGCGGCTTCCTGGAGAGCTTCCGTTGTTTTGTTCAGATCAATGATATGAATGCCTTTCTTCTCAGCAAAAATATAAGGCAGCATTTTGGGATTCCATTTCTTACGCAGATGGCCAAAATGTACCCCGGCTTCCAACAACAGTTGCTGTAATGAAGTGTTTTGTTCCATGTTATTTTGAGCTTTTAACTATTGGCTTTTGCCATGATTAAATATGAATGATTGTTGCAGCATATGCTGAACCAGTATCTTAACGTTTGCTGAACTGGAAGCTTCTTCTTGCTTTTTTCCGGCCTGGCTTCTTACGTTCAACTTTTCTCGGATCACGTCGCAATGTACCTGCAGCTTTCAATGCAGGGCGAAACTCAGGATTAACTTCAAGCAACGCTCGAGCGATTGCCAATTTAGAAGCCTCTGCCTGTCCTTTTATACCACCACCTGATGCATTGATCTTTACATCAAATTTGTCCAAAGACTCAATCGTCTTTAAAGGCAGTTCTACCTGATTTTGCAGGTAGGCCAGGGTGAAATATTCCTTGTAATCTTTGCCATTTATAATGATTTTTCCATTACCCTTTGATAAGAATATGCGGGTTACGGCTTCTTTGCGTCGACCTGTTGCATTTTTTTGCTTTTCCATTTATTGAGGGAAATTAAAAGGTTAATATTTGAGGTTTCTGTGCACCATGCGGATGTTCAGTGCCTGCATACACAAATAATTTTTTAAATAGTTTGCGGCCAAGACGATTCTTAGGCAACATACCCTTAATCGCTCTTTCGATAACCATTTCCGGCCGGCGTTTTAGAAGATTTTTTGCTGTCTCTTCTCTTTTACCTCCGGGATAACCAGAAAAATTGATATAAATTTTATCCTCAAGTTTATTGCCTGTAAACAATACCTTATCGGCATTAATTACAATTACAAAATCACCACAATCAACATGCGGTGTATAATAAACTTTGTTTTTGCCGCGCAGCACTGCTGCAATCTTTGAACATATGCGACCAACGGTTTGATTAGTACCGTCCACAACATACCAGTTGCGTTGAACGGTAGCCTCGTTCGCATGCTTGGTGGTGAAATGTAATTTGCTCATCATTTAGATTTTTAAGTGATATTCTTTACATCATATATATAGGACTCAAGAATAATTATTCGCTGTTGCTATCCCAACAGCATTAAAAAATTGGATGGCAAAGGTAGGTGAATGACTGGGGCATTTCCAAAGAAAAGGCATTGTTTCTTTTAAAGCACCTTTGTAATAGGTTGATTTACAATAAAAATTTTGATCTAAAATTAAAACATCTTTTATTTCCCACTCCAAATCTTTGTTGGGGATGATTTTCTGAAAGAAAATAGATCATAATCTGCGATACGTCACCCATGAAATAAAATCTCCTAAATTGCTTAGTCAAAGAAAATATCGTGTCTATTCATCTTCTTCAGAGAAATATTTTTGGTGATCCTCATGATAATGGTAACCTAATGTTGCCCGATGAGGCCAATACCTTATTAAATGACTGGGTCAGCAACGACAGGTTGAGATTGCATATGCGCCAGGTAGCAGCTGTGATGAAAGCATGGGCGTTGGAAAAAGAAAATGCCGATGAAAAAACTGCTTTGAAATGGGAACTCGCAGGCTTATTGCACGATGCGGATTGGGAAAAATATCCGGATGATCATTGCCGCGTTATTATTGAACATCTGGAAGCAATGCATATTGATCCTGAAGTGATCCATTGTATTGCCTCACATGGGCCAAAATATTTCGGCGTTGAACCTGAAAACAAAATGGATAAAATGATTTATGTCTTTGATGAACTTTCAGGATTTATTCATGCCTCTGCTTTAATCAGACCAACAAAATATGAAGGGATGGATGTAAAAAGTGTTTTAAAAAAATTAAAAACACTTTCTTTTGCCGCACAGGTAAACAGGGATGATATTTCAGATGCGATCAGCAGGATCGATCATCCGCTGGAAGAGATCATTGAATTTATTATCGAGCATCAACGACAGGTTTTATAAGGGGCGAGTGGCTAGTGGTGAGTAACCAGTGGTGAGTGGTACACTAGCTATTTGCTTTTCCTTTTGAATAAATAAAGTTTATCATTATTTACTGCAACAACAATATAATTTTCTCCCCTGGCTGTTTTTATATTTGCAATATCTCTTACTTCCCCTTTGACAAATAAACCACTTTCAACCGGACTGATATAATTGAATTGATGTTGCGCATCACCCAGCAATGTGGTCCCATAGCTTGCATCAAAACGACCCATTTGAGGTTCTAGTCCGAAAAAGTTTCCTGCAAGAAATAAATCCGTGATTCCATCCTGGTTGATATCTGTTGTGAGAATGCCAAACACAGGAGATAATTGTGCTCTTAATGGTAAAGGATGTGCAGTGAAATTTCCTTTTCCATCATTGATATATACCGATGTCTGTGACTGGTCTACTGTTAATACAGAAGCATGCTGCAATTGCTCAGGTGTAAATACGTCCTCAATCGTTTTACCAGCATAGTCACTGAAATGCAAAAATTTCTTTTTTAAAGCAGGCATTTCCATTTCCATATCTCCTTTAAGAAAATACGGATATGCCTTGCCGTCAGTCTTGTAATATACAGGTATACATTCCACTTTGCCATTCTTGTTAAAATCATCCACAAATAATTTCGCCGGATGTTCCGGATCGGCTTTTGTTCTCGAATTCAATCCCAGGTTTCCCGCTATCAAATCTATATCGCCGTCAGCATCAATATCTACTGCTTTCAAGCAATTCCACCAACCGGATGAATGTGGAATGCTATTTATTTTTTGCATTTTCCCATTCACAAATTTTAAAATAGTAATGGGCATCCAATCGCCAACCACGATCAATTCCTTCTTACCATCTCCGTCAATATCTGCCCATTGTGCATCTGTTACCATACCGAGTTTTAATAATTCGGGAGCTGATGATTTTGTAACATCAGTAAATTTTCCACTCCCATCGTTCCGCAATAGAACACTGGAAGGTATTGCGCCATATTTACCAGGTATATTTCTTGCACCGATAAAAATATCCGGCTTGCCATCCTCATTAAAATCACATATCGTTACACATGAAGCATTCAGTGACATCAATGGCCAGCCCTGCATTGTGCGAGTGAAATTTCCCTTTCCATCATTGATATATAACCTTGGTGCGAGGTAAACGGAACCTTGTTTAGCCTGGTTGCCACCCGATGCAACTACGAGGTCAAGATCGCCATCATTATCAACGTCGAGAAAAGTGGCGCCTATATTTTCATAATCCTTATCCTTTTCAAAAGCAGGTTCGGCCTTCTGCACAAAATGCCCATCTTTCTTTTGGATGAACAACTTAGCAGTATCATTGATGGCACTTCCGAGGTAAAAATCTTCCAGTCCATCCCCATTTATATCACCCACTGCAATCTTCGGCCCCTCGGTAGAGAGCATCTTCGGAATCAACCTCTCTACATCAAAATCAACAAAATCATTTTCCTTATGACGGATATTACCCGTGATAGTGGTTGTTGTAGCATTGTCATAAAATCTTTTTATTTCAGGTACCGGTTGAACAATTGTCAATGCATTTCTTTGATCGAGCGTAATTGTAGTGTCTGCCTTGACATGTTTCAACACTTGCAATTTTTCATTGGGCCATTGTACGATAAGGCTGTCTATAATATCCGTATCGCCCAACCCAAAATGCAAAACCGGATCCACGCTACTTTGAAATCCACGGCTTGGCATTTGCTCCAGCAACTGTTGATTACCTTTTGAAAACAGTTTTACCCTTGTGCCATATCCTGCAATATTTGATGAATTGCCATTCAGTTTTATTTTTAAATAATGGCGATGTAGTTTTTCGGAAGTAAAATTCCTGTACACAAATGCTTCCATGTTCTCATTATTGATCACCAAATCAAGATCGCCGTCACCATCCAGGTCAGCATATGCAGCTCCATTACTAAAAGTAGGAGTGGAAAAGCCCATGGCATTCGATTCATTTTTGAACAGCAGGTTTTTTTGATTTACAAAAGCATAATTGGCAATCGGCACAGAAGGGATTTTTTTTAATAAATCCGCATACGTAAAATCTCCCTGCATTACCAGCTGCCTTACCTCTTCACTTCCGAAAAACTGAAGGAAATCCTGGTCCGTAAGATCTTTATAAATGCCATTGCAAACAAACAGATCTTTCCAACCATCATTATCAAAATCAAAACTCAGGGCGCCCCAGCTCCAGCCTGTAGCGTCTACACCTGACAGTTGGGAAATTTCACTGAATGTACCATCATTATTATTTAATTGCAGACAATTACTGGTAAATTGGTGGTGATAGTCATTTTGAAGTTTCGCATTATACACGTTGTATTCATCAAATTTAATTGTCGTCTTCAAACGGTAATCGCTTTCAGGCAGCATTTCTGTAGTAAAAATATCAAGGCATCCGTCATTATTAATATCTGCGATATCGGATCCCATGGAACCCATGCTGATATGCCCCATTGCGTCATTGATGGTTTCCTTGAATGTGCCGTTACGCTGGTTAATATAAAGGTAATCGCGCTCAAAGAAGTCGTTAGATACATATATATCATCCCATCCGTCATTATTGATATCGCCGACTGTAACACCCAATCCGAATCCGATTTCACTTCCATAAATTCCGGCCTGTGCGCTTATGTCTGTAAATTTTCCGTTATCATTCCGGTACAAACGGTCTCCATTCTGAGGATCTCTTATGTTCCTTAACCCATTACTGTAACCGAAACTTTCAACCGAACGCGGACTATTGTTTAAAATAAAACAATCTAAATCTCCGTCATGATCATAATCAAAAAAAACAGCCTGTGTGGAAAGTCCTTTATCATCGAGGCCATATGCGGCTGCTTCTTCTCTGAAAGTACCGTCTTTTTGATTTATGTATAATTCATTCGCCCTGTCGTCGCCCGTTACCTGGCCACTGTTACATAAATAGATATCCAGCCAGCCGTCGCCATTGATATCAACCATGGTTGCACCTGTATGCCATTTATGAGGACTTACCAGGCCGGCTTTATCCGTAACATCTTCAAATTGCCAATTGCCTTTATTTATGTACAGTTTATTTTTTTGTTGATTGGAAGTAAAAAAAATATCCGGCTTTCCATCATTATTTACATCGCCGATTGCTACACCTCCGCCGTTATAAAAATTCCTGTATTTGAAAATATTAAAGTCCTTTGTATCCGTAACGATATTAGCAAAATTGATTCCTGTTTTGGAAGAAGGTAATAATTCAAACAAGGCTTTATTGGCAGGCTCCTCCTTTTCAGAATTACATGAAAAAAGCAACAGTAAAATAAATATTATCACAGAAGCAAATCGGGCAAACATAAACTGATCGTTGTCTTCATTTGAAATCAATGGGCTAAATTACTATCCAGTCGTCAGTGACAAAAATATAGTTATCAGGTTGACCGGGGATGTTAAATTTATGCCATATCATGATTGAATATTTATTATTTTTGCGCAGCGTATTTGTAGTTTGCACCATATGAAAAAATGGCTACTCAGTTTATCGGTTCTTCTTATTTTGGTAATTGCCTGTATTTACATTTTTATACCGGATACACTCAAAATTTCTCAGGTCACGATCATTCGCTCGGCCAAAAACAGCGCGTATAGATTTTTGTCTGAAGAAAGCAATTGGGGGAAATGGTGGCCCGGCGATTCAACACAAAAAAAAAATGTATTTACATATAAAAATAGCCGATATCAAATAATGCCGAAACTAAGGACTATAGTCGATGTAGTCATTCAACATGGTAGTTCCGATATCAATAGTACGATTGATATTATTCCCCTGACAAATGATTCTCTTGCCATTCAATGGCAATGTTCAATGGCATCAGGATTAAACCCGGTTAAAAAAATATTGGATTATAACAAAGCCACGGATATTAAGGAGAATATGGACAGTATTCTTCAGCATTTTCGATTGTTCGTAGAAAACCCGGAAAATGTTTATGGAATTCTCATTCAACAAACTTCTACTAAGGATACCCTGCTGATTTGTACAAAAACCAGGATGGTTTCTTATCCTACTACGGCTGATACATATGATTTGATTAATAAGTTAAGAAAACATATCATCCCTTACGGTGCAAAAGAAAACGGTTACCCGATGAGAAATATCACACAGCTGGATAGTGGCGGGTTTCAAATGATGGTTGCGATTCCAATTGACAAGGAGTTGAAAGATAACGGCATTTTTTTCTCACGCAGACTCATTCCCGGAAGGTTTCTCACGACGGAAGTTAAAGGTGGCCCATATACCGTGAAGAATGCCCAACAACGAATAATACTTTATATGCAGGAATATAAAAGAATGTCTATGGCTATTCCTTTCGAATCGCTGATCACTGACAGGAGTATTGAAACAGATACGAGTAAATGGATTACGAAATTATTCAATCCGGTTTTATAAGCGTTACGGTTTTACTTCAACTGCCATCTTTAATATTGAGTAGATAATTATTTTGATTTTAGTTTGTCATTGAACTGAATTACCATTATACTGTCATTATTTCTTGCTAAAACAAATGCCTCTTTTTTTGCAATATTGATTTTACGTATATGCCTCACCTGCCCTTTTACCTGTAGTCCATTAATACTTTCTGCAGTAAATTCCCCTCGTCCTTTATTCAGCAGGATTGTCCCGAAATCCGCATCATACCTTCCCATCTGAATATTGTTTTCATAATAATTTCCCATGAGCAGAATATCCGGTAAACTATCATCATTCGCATTAACAACAACTGCATCCCGGTAAGATGAGAGTTGAGCTTCCCAGGGCAAAGCTTTTGTTACAAAATTCAAATTACCATTATTAATCAATATTGCATTTGAAAAATAATTGGCTGTCAGCGTATCCGCTTTTCTTAATTTTTCAACGCTAAAAAGTTCCTTGAGTGTAGCTTTAGCAAAATCTTCGGCATATAAAAAACGTTTTTTTAAACCGGGCATTTTCTTTTCAAGCTCTTCTTTATTTGCAAAAGGCAACTCACGCCCATTTAAATAATAGGTGAGCACTTGTTCATTTTTACCGTTATCGTCAAAATCGGTATAATACAATCGCACTGGTTCACTCTCTGAAGCTTTGAGCCTGCTGTTTAACCCCAGGTTACCGGCAATAAGATCAATATCTCCGTCATTATCGATATCCACGGGCAGTATAAAATTCCACCAGCCTTTTTTATCAGTCAGTATTTTTTTTACAAACTTTCCCTGTTCGTACATAAAGGCAACGATGCCACCCCATTCTAAGGAAAGAATAAGGTCTTTATGCCCGTCATGATCCAGATCAAACCACAATGCCTGCGTAACAAAACCAATCTGCTGAACAGCATCCGCATATTTTGAAGTAACATCTTTAAATTTTCCCGTCCCATCGTTTTCCAACAGATAGGAATGTGGAACCTGTCCATAATTGTATGGCACAGATCTTCCTCCTACAAATAAATCCATGTAACCATCACCGTTAAAATCATCTGGAACAATACAGGACGCGTTCACAAACAAGCTGTCAAATGCATGATTCAATTTTGAAAAAATACCTTGCCCGTCATTTAAATAAACCCTTGGTGTAAGATGTTCATCCGGGCCATAAAATTCATTCCCGCCACTTGCAACAACCAGGTCGATATTCCCGTCATGATTCACATCCGTCCAGCATGCGTCAACATCTTCATATGAACTGTCGATTTGAAAAACAGGTTGAATTGTCCGGATAAATTTGCCATTTTTTTGCTGAAGGAAAATGGCGCTTTTTTGCCATTTGGATGAACCGATGAATACATCTTCCAACCCGTCATGATTGATATCGCCGACTGCAAGTGCAGGCCCTTCTGTCGAAAGCATGTGCGGTATCAGTGGTTCACGATCAAATTCATGAAAATCATTTTCCTTATGTTTATAAAGCAGTCCTACTTCGACTGTGATATCGCGCATGGGCTTCAATGGATTTTTCCAATGCGTTGTAATGATACTATAATCAAATTTTGGGAGATCCTTCTGGTATTTAAAAGACAGTCTTCGAACATTTTGTTTCGTATCAATGCGCTGATAGGTATTATCAGGCCAAACCAGGAATATTGAATCCACGGTAGTTTTATCCAATCCAATATGAATAGGGATTTCCATACTGGATAAAAAACCCCTTACAGGAAATTTCTCATACACACGGATACCACTATCCGCAAACAAGATCACTTTAGCGCCTATTGCATTGATATTTTTATCAGGTCCTTTCAATGAAATATCCATGGAAGGCACGGGTGATTTGTCATTACTTTTATTTTGATACAAGAGCACGGGATCATCAATATTATTAACGACAATATCCAGGTCGCCATCGTTGTCCAAATCGGCATATGCGGCGCCGTTTGAAAAAGTGGGCTTATCCCCGTAAATTTCTTTTCCAATATCAGTGAATATTATATCCTTTCCATTTTTAAAAAACTTATTAGGCAATTTGATCTCGGGAAATTTATTAAATAGCTTGAGTTTTTTATCCGCAGTATTGGAGCGCAGTTTTTCCTGTATTTCCTGGTTAGATATAAAATCTACATAATCGATATCATTAAGCCTTTTAGGAATACCATTTGATACAAATAAATCTTTCAACCCGTCATTATCAAAATCGATCCATAAAGGCGACCATGACCAATCTGTTGCATAGATACCAGCATATAAACCGACCTCGCTAAACACTCCATTGCGCCTATTCAGCTGAAGATTATTCCTGGTATATTGATTATTGTATCCATATCCTATTTTTAGATTGAAAATATCGTACTCATCTTCTCCGAGTGATTTTTTTAAAATAAAGGGATCGGATGGGAGCATATCCATCGACACGATTTCCGAATATCCATCATTGTTAATATCTGCAATATCAACACCCATTGTGTATTGACTGGTATGCATCATTCTTTCATTGAGCTCATCAGAAAAAGTGCCATTGTGTTTGTTGATATACAGATAATCATTTTCATGAAAATCATTACCGACATACAAGTCCGGATATCCATCCAGGTTAATGTCAGCAGCGACAATTCCTAAACCGTATCCAATAACAGAACTGTGAATGCCTGCAGACTGGGTAACATCTGTAAATTTATTTCCTCCGTCGTTGCGGTAAAGACGATCACCTGAAAGTGGGTTATAGGTTTCTAATTTTACTTTGCGAGGGCCATAGGTACCATTTTGACGAATGGAGTGATTCAGCAGATACATATCAAGATCGCCATCCATATCATAATCAAAAAACAGTGCCTGCGTGCTGAACCCCGAAAAATCAAGGCCATATTCTTTTGCCTGATCTTTATATGAAGGTATTCCGTCTTTATCAATTCCCTGGCATACGAGTAATTGATTATGGCTATGCAATGTTTTATGATTACCTACTCTGCAAATATATATATCCAGTAACCCATCGTTATTGATATCTACAACGGACACACCTGTTGACCATCCGCCATCATTAGGTATTCCTGCAGCTGTAGTGATGTCTTTGAATTGAAGATTGCCGGTATTGAGAAAAAGTTTATTCCTTTCCTGGTTTGACGCAAAAAATAAATCTATGCGGCCATCATTATTAAAATCTCCGGCGCCTACACCGCCACCATTATAAAAATACATATAATCGAGTACATTGAATTCTTCTGTGGGGTTTAGTTTGTTGGCGAAATTTAAACCAGTTCTTTCATGATCCAATACTTCGAATAAAGCTTGTTCTTTATTACCGGAAGAGCGACAGGAATTCAACAAAATAATACTGAATAATAAAACAACAATATTGCCATTGAAGTCTGTTGTTTTATTCATATAATTTTTCAGGTGGTATTTTAAGGATGACCGAATATGCATTTGTTTCTCTTGGATTAATGGAGATGCTTGTTTTTTAGTTGATTGTTGATTGAAAACATAACCGGATATTCATCATTTTGGAGAAACAAAAGATACATATCCTGCTTACCCAGGATACCAACAATATCTCTGACCTGTCCGTGCAATGAGAGTCCGGTTTTACCGGCATCTATATACGTAAAAGATCCTTTGCCATTATTGATCAATACATCGCCGGGACTGGCATCCAGTCTGCCGAATTGTGGTAGAAAGCCAAACTCATTGCCACCCAGGATCAAATCCATATTTCCATCATGGTTAATATCCGTACAAAAAATAGCATTTACTGATGAAAGCTGTGCCAGTACAGGTAATTTCTCAATCTTAAATTCTCCGTTTCCCTGGTTGATTGCGATGACGGAACTGGAATAATTAAATTTTTTTTCAAGGCTTTTATTCAATATTTCTGCAGGAAATAATTGCTGAATAGTTTTTCTTGAAAATTCTTCGTGTCGAAGGTTTTGTTTTTTAAGCCCGGGAATTTGTTTTTCCATATCATGCTTTAAAAATACCGGCATATCTTTTCCATTGATTGAACGAGTGAGTACTTTATCAATAATTCCATTATCATCAAAATCATTCACCCACAATTTTACCGGGTTCTTGAAATCCGGGTGCAGGTAAAAGTTGTCCCCGATATTTCCTATAACAAGGTCTGGTTTGCCATCCCCGTTTACGTCAGTTGTGGTAACCGTTTGCCACCATCCAAAGAGATCATTGAGATTTGTTTTGATTTCTTCGAAATGATCTTTTTGAAAAGAAAAGATATGAGGTGACATCCATTCACCAACTATAATTAATTCTTTCTTTTTATCGCCGGTAATATCCGCCCACTCAGCCCCCGTAACCATACCAATATTAGCAATATCAGGATTGTTTTCTTTTGCTATATCCCTGAAATGCCCTTTGCCATCATTCACAAATAAGTAACTTGCAGGGGTCAACCCATAATTTCCCGGAACGCTTCTTCCTCCAACAAAAATATCAATATATCCATCGCTATTAAAATCGTAAGCTGCGGCTGCAGATACATTCATACCCGCATTCGGAAATGAAGACACATCAATTTCAAAATTTCCTTTTCCATCGTTCTTGTATAAACGAAGTTGCATTTGACGGCTATTGGGAGGTGCATTGTTGCCTCCCGGGCAAACAAGCAGATCGAGATCACCATCCTGATCCGCATCAAAAAACAATACTGCCCCATCTTCAAACTCATTGAATTGCTCAAATATGCGTTCTTCTTTTTTAACAAATTCGTTCTGCGAATTCTGTAAATACAGCTGCCCGGGATGACCGATCGTACCACCTATATATATATCCGGTAATCCGTCTCCATTCACATCTCCTACTGCTGCTTTGGGCCCTTCCCTGGAGAGCATTTTTGGTATATTGTATTCCTTATAAAAATCAATAAAATTATCTTCCTGGTGTTTGTCAAAATTTGTTTTTACAGGAATTAACATGGTGGCGGAATCCCCCGGTACAAGGACAGCAGGTAATTTTTTTACGGATGACGATTCAGATATATTATGAACCTTATTGATATCGGGATGTAAGATTGCAGTGAAAGAGCGATCGGGCCAGGTAATAAGCATCGAATCAATCTTTGATGAAGTGCCTAAACCAATAATTATTTTATAATCAACAGAAGATTGAAATCCACGACTGGGTATACATTCCCTGGTTAGTATTGTATCGCCAATATATATTTTTATCAGGCTCCCAATGGCAAAAGTATTTTTTTCAGTTCCTTTTAATAAAATTCCTATGTAATTATTTTTATTTAATTCCCTGGAATTATTTTTATAAATGAAGGCGGGTTCGTTTTCATTGTTTACTATAAGATCGAGATCACCATCATTATCAAGGTCACCATAAGCAGCTCCATTAGAAAAGGATGGCTGAATAAATCCCCATTTTTTCCCTTCATCTTCGAACTGCAGATTTCCCAAATTCTTATATACCTTATTAAGCAATGGATTTCGGGGAATTTTTTCAAGGATTTTATCAACTCCTTCTTTTTTTCCACTTAACACCATTTCCTGCATAAGATCATTCGCAAAGAAATCCAAAAAGTCCAGATTGGTTACATCTCTGTTAACACCATTGCATACATAAATATCATTGAGTCCGTCATTGTCAGCATCAAACATAAGTGCACCCCAGCTCCAGTCTGTTGCAGATACTCCGCTATAATTGGCAACGTCCGAAAATGTGCCGTTTTTATTGTTTAGCTGTAAACAATTTTTTACATACTGGTGATACAGGCCCGCCTTGATTTTGTTATTATATAAATCGATATTATCAAAGCCTCCTGTAAGCTTTAACCTGTAATCATCATCAGGCAACATATCCGTTGTAAAAATTTCCGGGTATCCATCATTATTGATATCAGCTATATCAGCACCCATGGATGACATACTGGTATGACGCATCCATTTTTCCATTTCATCTTTAAACACGCCGTTTTTTTGGTTGATATATAAATAATCGCGTTCGTAAGAATCATTGGAAACAAAAACGTCGGGATATCCATCACCGTTAATATCGCCCACGGATATACCGAGGCCAAAGCTTATCAGGCTTCCATGTATCCCTGCTTTTTGTGTGACCTCTGTAAAATGCCCGTCATCATTGCGGAACAAATGATCGCCGCCTCCTTTCAGAAATTCCCCAACCTTCCAATCCTTATCCGGCAAATCGCGCCGGTTCGCAAAGTCGACCTGGTTTACCGGGATCGGACTATTGTTGATCATAAAACAATCCAGGTCGCCATCGAGGTCATAATCGAAAAAACTAACCTGGGTAGTATATGCAGAAATATCGAGTCCGTATTTGGCTGCCGACTCTGTAAACGTTAGATCATGATTGTTGATGTACAATTTGTTTTTTCTGTTTCCTGTGCTCATATGACCAGAGCTACATACATATATATCCAGCCATCCGTCATTATTAATATCAACGAAGGTTACGCCTGTATTCCATTTATCATCCTGAAGTATGCCAGCTCTGGTTGTGATATCATCAAATTTCCAATTACCTTTATTCAGATAAAGTTTATTACTGCCCATATTGGAAGTAAGAAAAACATCTGCAAGACCATCATTATTCAAATCGCCGATTGCAACTCCGCCGCCATTATAAAAATTCCTGAAAAGGAAACTGTTTTCAATTTTTCCATCAGCCACATTATTTTGAAAATTAATTCCTGTATTATTTTCCAGTTCAAATAATGATTTTTCATTCCTGCTCTTACATGATACAATAAAAATAAATCCGGAGATTATTGAACAGAGGAGGCCCTTCATCACTTTATATTTATGCTAAAGTTTTTAATAAAAGAGAAAGGTCATTGAATAATGACCTTTCACGAATGTATTATAAATTAAGTAAGTGACTTGTTAAGATCCCTCATATCCCGGATTTTGCGCCAGGTTGGGATTTGCAATTAACTGATCGGATGGTATAGGGAATAATAAATATTTGGGGTCATCAGCAGTTTTTAAATCCCATGGAATCAGGTATACTCCAAAGCGGATCAGATCCTGTCTTCTCCAACCTTCCCAATATAATTCACGCCCTCTTTCTGCAAGCAGTGTAGTAGGATCATACGTGTTGGAAGTGTTTACCAAAGTAATTGATCCCAACGCTGTAGCGCCACGGGATGTCCTCAATGCATTAACCAGTAATAAAGCACTTGCCGCATCATTGGTTCTTAACTGGGCTTCTGCTACCATCAATACTACATCTGCAAAACGGAAAATCTGTAATTGATTGGTTTGATTTCCCCCATCATATGCGTTGTAATCCGGAGGATATTTAACTATTCGAATGCCTGTTACTTCGAGTGTATTTGCGTCAGTTTCTACAAGACTAACAGTTGGTGTAAATGATAAAGGATTACCATGGCGATCGACTTCAGCAGCACCGGTTTGATTATGTTGTTGAAAGACCAGCAATCCTGGTCTGAGACCTGACGTATCAGTTACTCCGGGATAAAATCTTCCACCAATCCGTTGATCTTTGGTTGTATCGACAGAAGATGCTCCTGCTCCTTCAAACGTATTATAAAAACTCGCGACAGTGCTGAATCCGTTCCAGCCTGCACCACCATATACTTTAGGTCGATTCCATGAGTTATAGTGTAAGGTCATCATCCAATGGGAATTAATGCCCTGGGCGTTAACACCACCAATAGTAGCACTTCCATTATTTGGCCATGACCAAATTGCTTCTTTCCCGGTAGTAGCATTTTTAGGACCGAAATTGTCGAAGTAATTGGGTGTAAAACTATAATTAGTACTGCTAATTATTTGAGTGCCTAAAGCAATTACCTGAGCCATATCCGCTGCATCAAAAGTTGGCGCTTGCCTGTTAAGATATGCTCCTTTGTTCAGCAATACTTTCATCAAAAGAAACCTGGCTGCGTCAGTACTTGCCCTGTGAGGAACGTTAGATGGGGAAAGCGCATTGCGGCTAATGATACCAGTTAGAGTTGTAACAAGGGTATCTATTGCGTCTGCTGCTTGCATTACTGGTGCAGCTTTGATAGAATTATAATCGGCTATAAGTCTGTAAGGAACCTGGCCAAAAAGGTCGAGGTAATAAAATTGTGCAACAGAACGTAAAAAAAGTGCTTCATCAGCTTGTGCAGTGCCGGGGCTCGAGGCCAGGGCCGCAAGCGCATCACTTTCCATCTGTCCCAGTCCATTGAAAACAGTTATGAATTGTGAATGGATAAGTGTCCACGTATGATTATGCAACACGCGCCAAACTCCATTATCATCCCAGTCGCCACCACGTGTTGGCACCAGGCATTCATCAGCGGTATTTTCCTGCAAAGAAAAAATCTGGTCCTGGTTATTTATTAAACCATTAAAATCATTGTAAGTAGCATTGATCAGGGCATCAACATTTCCGGCACTAGGTTTTAACACAACGGAGCCTTGTAATTTTTGATCAAGTTTTGTACAGGCAGAAATTCCCAATAAAGTAATACTGACTGTTATAAATATTTTCAATTTCATATTTTGAGTTTTTTTCATTAGCAAAGAATCAAAACAAATTTATAGTGAAAAGTTAACCCCCAAAGTAATTGTCCTTGAAGTAGGGAACCCGATATAGTCGATACCCAGCGATGGTATTCCGCCTATATTTTTATCTACATTCACTTCCGGATCAAATCCATGATACTTGGTAATTGTAAATAAATTACTTCCTGAGATATATACGTTTGCGCTTTTTACATAGTTGCCAATATTTCCAATTCGATAGCTGATGGTTGCGTTACCCAACTTCATGTAATTACCACTTTCAAGAAAGCGTGTGGAAGTACGTATTGCATTGGTTGTGCTTTCACCATTTCCAACAAGGTTGGAGGCTATATTTCTACCACCGATAATATTTGAGATATTTAATACGCTCATAGCAGTATTATTATAAATCTTATTACCGAATGAGCCATGCATGTTAATAACAACCATCCATTTTTTATAGCTCACATCAGTAGAAAATCCAATGAGGGCAGTAGGGTTAGGATTTCCGGAAAAACCATATACATCGTTATATTGGGCCTGACCGTTTTGATCAAATCCCTTGAATGGTTGCAAATAGAATACATCGAGTGGCTGGCCTACAGCTATTACCTGGGCATAAGCGCCTGAAGTACCTTGTCCATGCAATTGACCGGTATTTTTTAAGAATGGGGCGGCTTTCAACTTTGCGTCATCGGATTCAAATTTATTTTTTACAAAAGTGGCATTGGCTGTTATATTCCAAACCAGGTCTTTTTTCTCAATAATAGCAGCTCCCAATGTAATTTCAGCTCCTTTGTTGGTAACCCATGCTTTTGGAGTAAATCCAACAGTGGCTGAAGTTTTACCATTCAAATTTTTATACACGGTACCTGTGCCGGCAGTAGGCTCGGTAATAGTAAAATCAAGAATTGGATTGATGGTTTTCTTGCTGAAATAATCAATCGTTCCCCAGACACGATTATTCAGGATACTGAAATCAATTCCTGCATTGATAGATTGTACAGTTTCCCATTGCAGATCCGGGTTTTGATAATGAACAGGTTTCAAATTTTGATACCCGTTATAATGGGCGACTGGTAAGGCTGCATCAACCGGATTAAATTCCTGGTTACCTGTTGTTCCATATCCAACACGCAATTTCAGGTTGCTGAAAAGCGTATTATTCTTCATAAAATTTTCATTGTTTACGTTCCATGCAAGTGCTACTGAAGGGAAATATGCATATTTATTATTAGCACCAAATTTACTTGAACCATCAGATCTGAATGTGGCTGTTAGTATATATTTATCCTGATAGTTCACTGTTGCTCTTGCAAAATAACTCTGTAGTTCTACGGTAGGATCTTTAAACGATGTAACTAAAAGATTTCCTTGCTTACCTCCATCCATATTATCATAATAATGATACCCTGGTGTGAGGTTCGCCTGGTCCTGGTTCAGGTCAAATTGGGAAGTAAATGCCTGAGTGCCTTCCCATGAAGTGGTCCAATATTCGAACCCTGCCAATGCATTCAGGTTGAAATCAGAACTCAGCTTTTTATTAAAATTCAACGTATGGGTAATAGTCTGAGAAAGCAGTTGGGTATTGCTAACATTTGCAGAACCACCTGCAGCTGCACCCAAAGCTTTGATCCATCCCTGCATCTCCTGTTTTCTTGAACCTGCACCGTAGTTAATACCATAAAGTAATTTGTATTCTAACTCAGGTGTAATTTTAAACCCTGCTGAAAAATTCGCCAATATAGTGCTGACATTCGATTTATCATTGTAGGCATCAGACAATGCCAACGGATTCACCTGTCCGCTTGGATTGGCTTGATTGTATAAACCATCTTTATGTGTCATTGCCAATGTCGGGTTCCAGATCAATGCAAGAGAAATAATATTACCTGCACTTCCTGCATCATTCGAAACAGGAGCAATTTGTTCTGAGAAATTAGCAGCTGTAATATTGAAATCAAAGCTTAATCTTTTATCCAGGAATCTATATTGACCGTTGAAATTGCCAACATACTTAGACAGGCCGCTTTTTCGTATAATCCCTGTTTGATCGGAAGCTAAAAATGAAGCGCGATATTTGCCATTATCTGTGCCTCCGCTAAAAGCAACAGTGTAATTTTGGGTAACTGCGTTACTCTTGATGACAGATTTGAATGGATCAACACTGGCACCGGAATCAGACGCCGGGGCATTATATGATTTCAGTGCGGCTCTATATTGTCCCGCATCCAGTACCTTAGTCTTTCTCATTACACCACTAAGACCAACAAACGCACCTACATCTATTTTAGCAGGTCCTATACCCCCTTTTTTGGTTGTAACCAGGATAACGCCGTTTGCACCACGTGAACCATAAATTGCAGAAGCAGATGCATCTTTCAATACATCAATTGAAGCAATATCATAAGGATTAATAAAATTCAAAGGATTTACATCCGGAGAAGTTCCTAATCCGGAATTATTATTAAGGCCTGGTCTTGGAGACCTCCCATCCAAAGGAATTCCATCAATTACATATAATGGTGTATTTCCTGAACGGATTGAGTTACTGCCCCTGATTTTTACAACGGTTGCGGCACCGGGTTGTCCGCTACTGTTAATAATCTGCAATCCTGCCACCTTGCCTTCGAGCAACTGGTCAGGATTAGTAACAACTCCCTTATTAAAATCTTTTGACTGAACAGAGGCAATCGCGCCGGTCACGTCTCTTCTTCGTGCAGTGCCATAACCAGTAACTACCACTTCATTCAAACTTGCGTTGGCATTAACAAGAGAAACTGATATATCTGATTTATCGGATATATCCACTTCCTGCCGGCTAAATCCAACGGAGGTAATGACTAAAGTATTAGAACCGGGCGGCACTGAAAGTCTGAAAGCTCCCGAAGCATCAGTTGAAGTGCCCGTTTTAGAACCTCTCACAGAGATAGTAGCTCCCTGAAGGGGTGAGCCCTTGTCATCAGTAACTTTTCCTGTAATTGTTTTGTTTTGTGAAAATGCGAATTGTGTAAGTAGTACACAAATAGCGATAGACGCTATTTTTGCAAGCAATCGGTTAGTGGTCATAATCAATGGTTTAAGCAATTATCGTTCGAAATTAAAGATTAATTCTTAATTAACAAATTTTTGCCCCCTGCTCAATCAATAATTCATATGCGTAACCAGTTAAGACACCTGCTAACATATGAATGCTGCACCTAAAAAAATCGATTTTATACCATAAAACTCTTAGATAATAAGCTACCGGGACTGCGAAAAAATAAAATGATCTGCCTTGAGGTTGCAATTCATCAGTTACTTTTTGCATGAATATCAAAAACTAACAATAATGAATACAGTTCCGGTAAGCTTTTTATCCAAAAAATTCTTTCACCTTCTTCGTAAACCTGAAGCGATAAACAGAAGTTCCGGTTTACCTTTTCGTGTTTCCCGAAAAATATTATAATGATTGAAATAACTCAATAACAACAGTAAAACTCTCTTATTACCGTGAAAAAAAATTCTTCTGTATTGGCTTTTTCTTCACCTCTGTTATGACAAAAAAACTATTTTTGGTTAAATATGCATTAATACAAATGAAAATTGAATTTGAAATAGTTCATCCGGATGAAAACAGCTCATTCAAATTGCTACATACTAAAACCAAGGCTGAAGAATATCCATGGAGATATCATTATCATCCCGAATATGAAATTGTTTGCGTGTTAAGTGGCAGCGGATCACGGCATGTCGGAAATCATTTTAGCAATTATCAGCATGGCGATCTTGTTTTTATAGGTCCTAATCTCCCACACTCGGGTTTTGGATTGAATGCTTATGGCCCACACGAAGAAATTGTTATACAGATAAAGGAAGAAGTTTTTAATCAGTCTATATTAACGAGGCCCGAAATGGCAGCGGTTTGCAAATTATTGGAAAATGCGAAACATGGAATTTTTTTTACCGGAATTGCAAAAGATAGAATAACAAAAAAATTAACACGCCTGGTAAAATTATCTCATTTTGAAAAGTATATTGAATTCATTTCCATTTTACAAATAATGGCAACCACGTCTGACTATGAATTGATGAATCCAAGTATTTCATTTTCGTCGCTGATAAAGAAAAATAATGACAGACTGCAAAAAATTTTTACTTATGTCGAACAACATTTTAATGAAGAGATTGATATAAAAGATGTGGCATCAATTGCGAATCTGTCAGTACCTTCATTTTGTAATTATTTTAAAAAGGTTGTACATACAACGTTCACAGATTTCCTGAATAATTATCGCATACAAAAAGCCTGCTTATTATTACAGCAGGAAAAAACAATTGCTGAAACCTGCTTTGAGTGCGGCTTTAATAATGTTCCCTATTTTAATAAAGTATTTAAAACGATTACTAAAAAAACACCTTCTGCATTTAAGAAGGAGAAGTATGTGTACACGTAAAATAAAAATGCCAGGCTTTTAAAAATCGATTCCGAACCATTTCTTCCTTTCTTTTTTCTGATACTTATCGTAGTTGAAGCGGTATAGTTTGCCGGGGCGATGAGGAACATCTGTTTCAAGCTCATTGATATCCTCAAGTAAATCCATAGAAAAAAATTTCTTCCTGAAATTACGCCTGTCAAGTTTTACACCAAGGATGGCCTCATATAAATTCTGTAGTTCACGCAGGGAAAATTTTTGAGGAAGCAAACTAAAACCTAATGGATGTTCCTGGATTCTTTTTTGCAACCATTCATGACAAACGTCCAGAATTTTTTTATGATCAAAAGCCATTTCAGATAGCGTTACCAATCTATGCCAGTGTAATTCATTATCCAGTATTTTGAGTTCATGATGCTGGATATTGATAAGAGAACAGTAAGCGATCGTTACTATCCTCGCCGCAGGATGCCTTCCCATTTCTCCAAAGCCCCTTACCTGCTCGAGATAAACATCATCCATCCCTGTACGTTCTTTTAGAACTCTGTAAGCCGCCTCGTCCAGATCTTCATGGTTATTTACCAGATCACCCAATAAAGACCATTTCCCTTCGAACTTCTTCAAATCAGATTTGATCAATAATACTTTCAGTTCATTTTCATCAAAACCAAATATGACACAGTCCACAGAAATGCCAATGATGCCATCATTTTCTAACTGATTTAAAATTGCTTTTATATCTTTCTTACCGGATAACTTACCTGTGTCAACAGCCATTTTATTGTTTTCTTTATAAATGATGGATTAAAGATTACGAATTTACCATACTATAGAAATTTACATAATTATTTTCAATGTCGTTGAATTGTCTGACGCATCCGGTTATAATCTATATAACCGACTTAGCTTATTTTTATATACCGAAATCAATATTATGTATTCTTCCGAACAAACCCGAAGTCTTCAAAATACAACCCTTTCATTGCTGGAAAAGGCAAACGCAAGCTCTTTAAAAACCAGGGATATAGAAGATATAAGAACAGCACTTCGTTTTCATGAGCACCGGTATTATATATTGAATGATCCGCTGATTTCAGATTTTGAATATGATACCATTTACAAACAATTGGAAAAATTAGAACAGGAACATCCTGAGCTTATTTCCGCCGATTCTCCCACACAAAGAGTGGCGAAGGGATTAACCAAGGATTTTCCAACTGTTCAGCACCTGGTACCGATGCTATCACTGGAAAATTCTTACAATTCGGATGATCTTGTTGATTGGGATCGTAAGGCAAGAGAGCTCACCGGTAAATCCGAAATTGAATATTGTATTGAACCCAAATTCGACGGTGCCAGTATTTCTCTTATCTATGAGAATGATATGCTGGTTCGCGGTGCAACAAGGGGTGATGGTGTGGAAGGCGATGATATTACTACGAATATCCGGCAAATCCGTTCGGTTCCCCTCTCTGCAAAGTTTTCGACATATGGCATCCAGCAAATTGAACTTCGTGGTGAAGTGCTGATGAATAAAAACAGTTTTAAAAAATATAATGATCAATTGGCAGAGCAAAATCTCCCACCTCTTGCTAATCCGAGAAATGCCGCTTCCGGGTCGTTGCGAATAAAAGATCCCAAAGAAGTGAGCAGACGAAATCTCGAAGCATTTTTATATCATGCAAGTTATTTTACAACAGTTGACGGTTTACGGATGACAGACGACAGTCATATAAAGAAGTCTGTCATCCGTCATAAGTCAACCATCAACCCATTAACCACCCACAGTGCTGCTCTCGAAATGCTCTGGAACCTTGGTTTCAGAAGCCCTCAAAAAGAAAAAAAAGTTTTAAAAGGCATTCAACCTGTTATTGATTACTGCCTCGAATTTGAATCAACACGTGATACGCTGCCATATGAAATCGACGGCATGGTTATTAAAGTAAATGATTTCTCTTTACAGGATAAAATGGGTATGACAACACATCATCCCCGCTGGGCCATTGCCTTTAAATTCAAAGCGAGGCAGGCAACGAGTAAATTGCTGAAAGTGGAATTTCAGGTAGGGAGAACCGGTAGCATTACTCCGGTTGCTAAAATTGATCCGGTTCCTATCGGAGGAGTAACGGTAACGTCTATCTCCTTATTCAATGAAGATGTGGTTCGGGAAAAAAATCTGAAAATCGGTGATACAGTATTGGTAGAACGAGCCGGAGATGTAATACCATATATAGTAAAGCCTTTATTGGAATTACGTAAGGGCAAGGAAAAAGAAATTGTATTCCCTACTCATTGTCCTGTATGTGGCGATAAACTGGTGAAGCCGGAAGATGAAGCTGTCTGGCGTTGTATAAACATCAATTGCCCAGCCCAGGTTATAGAACGCATCATCCATTTTGTAAGCAAAGATGCGATGGATATACGCAGTTTTGGTGCAGCAAACGTGCGTAAATTTTATGAATTGGGATTTTTGAAAGATGTTCCCGGCATATATGGATTATCGTTTGAAAAAATAAGAGAGCTTGAAGGATTTGGTGAAAAAAGCATAGATAATTTGCAGACTGCTATTGAAGCATCGAAGAAACAACCTTTGCATCGCATCATCTATGGTCTGGGTATCCGATACGTAGGTGAAACGACCGCTAAAGTTTTAGCCAAAGCCATTAGCTACCTGCCCGATTTTAAAAATTATTCTTTGGAGGAATTACAAAACCTGGAAGATGTTGGTCCAAAGGTAGCCGGAAGCATTTATCAGTTCTTTCATAATAAGGACAACATACACATGCTTGAAAGGCTGGAAGCAAAGGGTTTGAATCTACGGATAAGTAAATCGAAGAAAAATGCAGCGGGCAACCTTGATGGACAAACGTTTCTGTTCACCGGCACTTTAACCAGGCTGAAGCGGAGTGAAGCAGAGGAAAAAGTAGAGGAACATGGCGGACAAATACTCGGTGGTGTAAGCAGCAAGTTGAATTACCTGGTTGTTGGTGAAGACGCAGGATCCAAACTGGAAAAGGCCAAAAAGATACCTTCTATTAAGATTCTGTCAGAAAATGAATTCCTTGAGTTTATTAACGGTTAAGAATATTTCTTTTTTACTGTAGTTAATTCGAAATTCTTTTTTGTAACTTTAAGAAAATTGCAGGTCAATGATTAAAAAAATCCCCGGCGAAACATGGAAACCGTTAGAGTTTCCTGGCTGGAAACAACTTCGCAAAAAATATGCTTTATCCTCTATGGGTCGCGTTGCCAGCTACTCCAAGGATATTACCAATGACGGTAAATTATTAAATGGTTCCTTAACCACTGGCTACAAAACCCTCAACCTGCACCGTCCGGGAAATAACGGAACATTATACATTCATCGGGAAATTGCAAGACTATTTCTCAAAAAATCTTCTCCGAAGCACAAATATGTCATTCATGTCAATCACAGAAAGGTTGACAATTCATCAAAAAATCTGAAATGGGCAACGCTTGAAGAAATGATCAACCACCAGCAAAAAAGCCCGGCCAAAGTTGCTTATAAAAGAGTACAGGCCAATCGTACTGTCGGATTAAAGCTTACTGCTTCACAGGTGAAAACAATTAAGAAAACATTGTCAAGCAAGAACCGCCAACTTACCATCAAAAAACTGGCCGACAAATATGGCGTGAGTGAAATGACTATGTACCGTATTAAGAGTGGTGAGAACTGGAGCAGGGTATGATGCAAATAAAATAAAAACAAAATAAAAATATTTAATAAAAAGGAATTGGTTAATCCAATTCCTTTTTATTTATTGTAAATTGTACATCCAAATTTTTTTAATGTTACAACAATCCACGATCAAATTTTTAAAAAATTTAAAGAAAAATAATAATAAGCCCTGGTTCGAGAATCACCGGGAGGAATATGAAAATGCAAAACAGGATTTTGCAAATTTTATTCAACTCGTTATTGATCGTCATTCCAAAACAGATCCATCCATTGCATCGTTGAAACCAAAAGATTGCATGTTTCGTATCAATCGTGATATCAGGTTCTCGAAAGATAAAACACCATATAAAACAAATTTCGGGGCCAGTATCAACAGGGGCGGCAAAAAATCAATTTTTGGCGGATATTATTTTCATTGCGAAGCTGGCGGGGAAAGTTTTGTCGGAGGCGGCCTGTGGGTGCCGATGCCACCTGAATTAAAAAAGGTCAGGCAGGAAGTTGATTATTGTTTTGATGAATTCAGGAAAATTATCGGCTCTAAAAAATTTAAAAAAATATATGGCGATCTATATAAGGGAGAAGATGCCAGCCTGAGCAAGGTACCACAGGGATTTGAAAAAGATAATCCCGCTGCTGATTATATAAAACTGAAAAGTTTTATTTCCATGAAACCGCTGACTGAAAAAGATATTCTTTCAAAAGACCTGGTTAAACAAACTGCAGAAGCCTTTGAAACACTTTATCCGCTTCTGCAGTTTATTAACCGGTCATTGGTTTGAACTGGATTGATGGGATGCATGGGATTATTGGGAAAAGGGGATATTATTTTTCCCAATAATCCCATGCATCCCATCAATCCCAGTTCAGATAAGTTTATTTTCCACCAAATACTCCGCAATCTGGACAGCATTGGTAGCAGCTCCTTTACGCAGGTTATCACTCACAATCCACATATTCAAAGTATTTGCCTGCGATTCATCTCTTCTGAGTCTTCCCACAAATACTTCATCTTTTTCATGCGCATCTTTCGGCATCGGGTATTGCTGGGTAGCCGGATCATCCACCACTATTATACCTGGAGTTTTTTGCAGCATGGACTTCACTTCATTCAATTCATAATCTTTTTTAAACTCAACATTCACGGCTTCGCTGTGACCACCTACTACAGGTATGCGAACTGTTGTTGAAGTAACCCTTATAGAATCATCACGCATAATTTTCCTGGTTTCATTCACCATCTTCATTTCTTCTTTCGTATATCCATTGTCGAGAAATACATCTATCTGCGGAATGACATTCAGATCAATCGGATATTTATACACCATCTCTCCAACAATTCCTTTTCTTTCATTCATCAGCTGATTTACGGCCTTTGCCCCAGTACCCGTTACGCTTTGATAGGTGCTGACCACTATCCTGGTTATGATATATTTCTATGCAGGGGATTTAATGCAACCACCATTTGTATGGTTGAACAATTGGGATTCGCAATGATCTTATCCTCTTTTGTCAACACATCTGCATTGATTTCCGGCACTACCAGTTTTTTTGTAGGATCCATGCGCCAGGCGGATGAATTGTCGATCACAGTTGTACCTGCAGCTGCAAATTTC
>Ga0137407_10000058_pt1 | contig 94002 bp, 85 predicted proteins | sample CZOMad2_2_16fung_FD_108410 | JGI IMG/M metagenome (GOLD analysis project Ga0137407, IMG submission 108410) | Vadose zone soil fungal communities from Angelo Coast Range Reserve, California, USA - CZOMad2_2_16fungal (Illumina Assembly) | ecosystem: Environmental > Terrestrial > Soil > Vadose... | reverse complement strand
GCCGCGCTGCCCGACGATACGAAGGTGTACTGCGGGCACGAGTACACGCTCGCCAACATCGGCTTCGCAAAAGCCGTCGAGCCGGATAACCAGGCGCTCAGCGCGCGCCAGGCGCGCGACCAGCGCTTGCGCGATGCGGGCAAGCCCACGGTGCCGAGCACGCTGGCGGATGAGAAGGCGACCAATCCATTCCTTCGCTGCCGCGAACCGGCGGTGGTCGAGTCGGCCAATAAGTATCTCGGCGCGCGGCTCGCCGATCCGGTGCGCGTGTTCGCCGCGATCCGGGACTGGAAGAACAAGTTTTGAGGTTCTTCGCCCTCCTCGCCGTCCTCATCATCGCCGGCTGCGCCACGCCGCCGGGCGGCAAGCCCGCGACGACCGACGACGAAACCGCACCGCAGGCGCAGATCGAGCGGCCCACAGCGCAACCCGCGACGACGCCGGCTGCGCAGCCGCGGGCCGCCGAGGCGCCGCTGCCGCCGTTCCAGGGCGAACGCGCCACGGTCCAGCCGCGCGAGCCGATCGCCATCGTCGACCGCACGACGCCGCCGCAGGATTTGTGGCAGCGCGTGCGGCAGGGATTCCAGATCCCCGACCTCGACAACGCCCTCGTGCGCGAGAAGACCAATTACTACGCGGCGCGGCCCGACTACCTGCAGCGCATCTTCGATCGCAGCCGGATGTACCTCTATCACATCGTCGATGAGCTCGAGAAGCGCGGCATGCCGACCGAGATCGCGCTACTGCCGATGGTGGAGAGCGCGTTCAACCCGATGGCCTATTCCCGCGCGCATGCTTCGGGCCTGTGGCAGTTCATCCCCGGCACCGGCAAGCGCTTCGAGCTGCAGCAGAACTGGTGGTACGACGGCCGGCGCGATATCGTCGACTCGACCACCGCCGCGCTCGACTACCTGCAGTACCTGTACACCATGCACGGCGACTGGCAGCTCGCGCTTGCCTCCTATAACTGGGGCGAGAACGCCGTGGCGCGCGCCATCGTGAAGAACAAGGCGCAGGGCAAGCCGACCGATTACGCGCACCTCTCGATGCCGCTCGAGACGCGGCACTACATCCCGAAGCTGCAGGCCCTGAAGAACATCATCAACAATCCGGAGCCTTTCGGCATCGTGCTCGATCCGATTCCGAACCAGCCGTACTTCGTCGCCTACACTAGGCTGCGCGACATCGACGTGCAGCTCGCAGCCAAGCTGGCGGACATGTCGGTCGACCAGTTCATGGCGCTCAATCCCGGCTTCAGCCGCCCGCTGATCCGCGCCTCGGTCACGCCGCGCATCGTGCTGCCGGCCGATAAGGTCGACACCTTTCACGAGAACCTGCAGAAGCTGGACGAGCAGTCGGCGGTGTCATGGAAGCCCTACTACCCGAAGAAGGGCGAGACGCTCGAGTCGATCGCCAAGAAGCACGGCATGACGGTGAGCCACCTGAAAGAGGTGAACGGCATCTCTGCCCGCTCGCGGGCGATGCCCGGCCTGATCGTGGTGCCGGCCTCGAGCCGCGCCGCGGCCGGCATGACCAAGCTGCCGATCATGTACGCGCCGCCGATCCCGATCACCTACCGCAAGATCTACCACACGGTGAAAACGGGCGAGACGCTCGCCTCGATCGCCAAGCGCTACCGCGTGTCGCTCGACGAGATGAAGCAGTGGAACCCGAAGGGCGCGGTGGTCGGGCAGCGCGTCACGATGGAAGTGCGCTCCGCCTCCAAGCCCAAGCCCCGGCCGCGCCCGCAGCCCAAGGGCAAGCCGCGCAAGTAGCGCCATGGACCTATCGGAACTGCTGCGCCAGCAGCACGGCCTGCGCGTGGAACGGCTGGCCGACGGCCGCCAGCGGCTCGAGGTCGAGCCCGGCCAGGGCTGCGCGGGTGCCGGCGACTCGTGGACCACCGCCTATCCCGACGAGCTGATCCTCGAGATCTATGCCACTAAGCGTGGTTATGTATGCGACGAGATCCGGCGCGAGGAAGATCCGCGCTACGTCGAGCGCGCCATCCGGCACGAAGTGCTCGGCTGTATCGACGCCGAGGCGTTCCGCGGCAAACGGATCCTGGATTTCGGTTGCGGCGCCGGCGCGTCGACATTGGTCATGAGCCGCCTCTTGCCGCCCTGCGAACTGGTCGGCGTCGAGCTGGAGGAGCGGCTGCTGAAGCTCGCCCGCCTGCGCGCTGAGTACCTCGGCCGGCAGGCTCTGCGCTTCTTTCACTCGCCGTCCGGCACCGCGCTGCCTGCCGGGCTCGGCACGTTCGACTATATCGTCCTCTCCGCGGTCTACGAGCACCTGCTGCCCGAGGAGCGCGGCGTGCTTTTGCCGAGCATCTGGCGCCATCTCAAGCCCGGCGGCGTGCTGTTCATCAACCAGACGCCGCACCGCTATTCGCCGCTCGAGATGCACACCACCGGCCTGCCGCTCATCAACTACCTGCCCGATACCCTCGCCCTCGCCTACGCGAAGCGCTTTTCCGGGCGCATCAACGGCGACGAAGACTGGCCGGCGCTGCTGCGGGCCGGAATTCGCGGTGCAACGATCGCCGAGATCGTGCATGTGCTCGGCGGCCGCGCCACGCTGCTGGCGCCAAAGTTCGGCGACCAGATCGATCTGTGGCACGGCAAGCTGTCGCTCCGCTATGCCTTCTTCAAGCGGGCGATCTGGGCGGCGCTGAAGGCGCTGAAACCGCTCGCCGGCGTGCATCTCGTGCCCGAGCTGACGCTCGCACTTCGCAAGACGTAGTCAGCCTCGATAGGCGCGCTCGAGCGCCGCGAGATCGAACTTCTTCATCTGCATCACCGCGGCCATCGCGCGCTGCGCCTTTTCGGATTGGTGGTCCTTGAGCATCTCCTGCGTGCCGGCCGGCACGACCTGCCAGGAGAGCCCGTATCGGTCCTTGAGCCAGCCGCATTGCTGCGCTTTCGGATCGCCGCCTTCGCCGAGCCGCTTCCAGTAGTAGTCGATCTCCTCCTGGTCCTCGCAGTTCACCTGCAGCGAGATCGCTTCGTTGAACTTGAACGCAGGCCCGCCGTTCAACGCGGTGAACGGCTGCCCATCGAGCTCGAACGCCACCACCATGACCGAGCCCTCGGGCCGGCCGTGGATTTCATACCCGGCCTTGCTATAGCGGCTGATGCCCACGATCTTCGAGTTCTTGAAGATGCCGGTATAGAACTTCGCCGCCTCCTCGGCCTGGTCGTCGAACCACAGGCACGGTGAAATCCGTTGAAATGCGCGTTGAATCTTTGCCATTTCAGCTCCCGAGGATCCACTGCTCCGCGGCCTTCGTATCGCCGGCTGGAAAGTGCTTCACGGTCGCAGCTACGAAGTGCGATACCAGCTTCTCGGCGACGTTGCCCATTGCCGCATCGGTGACGACCGCGATCTTCTTGACCCGCTTGTGATGGTCGCGCACGAAGCGGAAGTGCGCCGCCATCGCGCCGAAGCTGTCCCAGCCTGGAAAAGCAGCCGCATCGACGATGATGCCGGCAAGCTCGCCCTTCGATTCGATGAACGGGTCGACCGTCTTCTCGATCCGGGCGAAGTCTTCCTTCTCGAGCGCACCTTTCGGCCGCAAGTGGAGGATGCCGTGCGCAGTATCGAGGCTGTGTTCAAGCATGAGTGCACTCCTTTAAGTCGCGCCCGCTTCTATCAGCGTGCGCGTGTAGTCGTTCTTCGGTTGCGTCACGACCTCGTCCAGCGAGCCGCTCTCGACGATGCGGCTGTCCTTCATCACCATCACCCGGTGCGCCATGGCGCGCACTACGTCGATGTCGTGTGTGACGAGGATGTAGGAGAGCCGGTATTTCTGCTGCAGGCCGGCGAGGAGCTCGAGCACCTGCTTCTGGATCGTGACGTCGAGCGCGCTGGTGGGCTCGTCTAGCACGACGACCTTCGGCCGCACGATCAGAGCCCGCGCGATCGCGATTCGCTGCCGCTGGCCGCCGGAGAATTCGTGCGGATAGCGCTCGAGCAGCGGCTCCGCCCGACCGCCTTCGGTCAGGCCGACATCGAGGAGCGCCGCGAGGATGCGCTCGCGGCGCGCAGCCGCGTCGAGCTGCGGCTCGTGGATCTCGAGGCCTTCGCCGACGATCTGCTCGATGGTGAGCCGCGGCGAGAGCGAAGACAGCGGGTCCTGGAACACCACCTGGATCTCGCGGCGCAGGCGCCGGGCGTCGCGGTCGCCCCAGCGCTTGCCGTCGATGCGGATATCGCCCTGCGCGCCCACCAGGCCGAGCACCGCAAGCGCGAGGGTCGTCTTGCCCGATCCGGATTCGCCGATGATGCCGAGCGTCTCGCCGGGCGCGAGATCGAAGCTCACGTCTTTTACCGCCGTGAACTGGCCGCTCTTGAACCAGCCGCGGATGCCCGGCAGGTGTGTCGGGTAATTCACCACCACGTCGCGGGCCTGCACGGCGATGCCGCTCTCGGGCGGCGCGATGTTGCGCTCCGGGCGGCTGTTGACGAGCTTGCGCGTATAGGGATGCCGCGGGTGCTCGATCACCTCGCGCGTCGTGCCCTGCTCGACCATCACGCCCTTCTCCATGACCGCCACCCGATCGGCGAAGCGCCGCACCAGATTGAGGTCGTGGGTTATGAGGAGCAACGCCATTCCGGCCTGGGCGCGCAGGTTCTCCAATAGTTCCAATATCTGGAGCCGGATGGCGACATCCAGCGCCGTCGTCGGCTCATCGGCGATCAAAAGCTTCGGCTTGCACGCCAGCGCCATCGCGATCATCGCGCGCTGGCGCTGGCCTCCGGAGAGCTCGTGCGGGTAGCTCCTCGCCCGCCGCCCGGCATCCGGGATGCCCACGCGGGTCATGGCGGCCACGGCCTCGTTCCACGCCGCATCACCGCGCAGCGGCGTGTGCAGCTCGAGCGACTCGACGATCTGCCGGCCGACGCTGTAGAGCGGATTCAGCGCCGTCATCGGCTCCTGGAAGATTACCGCGATGTCGCGTCCGCGCATGGCATGCAGCTCGGGGTCCGGCATCGTCAGCACTTCGCGGCCGTCGAAGCGAATGCTGCCGCTCAATCGCGCATCCTGGATCAGGCGCAGGGTGGAAAGCGCGGTCACCGTCTTGCCGGAGGCCGATTCGCCCACGAGCGCTAGCTTCTGTCCCGCGTCGAGCGAAAAGGAAACGTTGTCCACCACCTTGCGGCGACCGAAATGAATGCTCAGGTCCTTCACCTCGAGCAGGCTCATGTTGCTGACCCCCTGGCAAGGGGGTCGTGAGCCGAAGGCGCAGCGGGGGGTTGGTTTTTGAAAAGCAAAACCCCCCGCTCGCACGCATTTGGCAAATGTGCGCTCGCTTCCCCCCTTGTCAGGGGGGCGGAAAAGCTGAGCTGCCTCATCTCTCCTCTCCTTCGAGAACCTTCCGTGGATCGAGCGCGTCGCGCAGCGCATCGCCAACGAGGATCAGCAGCAGGAGCGTCACCAGCAGCACGGCAAACGTGGACAGCGAGATCCACCAGGCATAGAGATTCTCCTTGCCCTCGCTCAGCAGCTCGCCGAGGCTCGGCGTGCCGAGCGGCATGCCGAGGTTCAGGAAGTCGAGGCTGGTGAGGGCGCCGACCGCCGCGGCCATCTCGAAGGGCACCAGCGTCACCACCGGTGTCAGGCTGTTGGGCAGGATATGGCGCCACATGATCACGCGATTCGACTGGCCGAGCGCGCGCGCCGCGCGCACGTAGTCCAGCGTCCGGTTCTTCAGGAACTCCGCGCGTACGTATGCCGCGATGCCGAGCCAGCTGAAGATCGCGATCAGGACGACGAGCAGCCAGAAGCTCGGCGAGAAAAGCGAGGCGAAGATGATCAGCATGTAGAGCACCGGCATCGCGCCCCAGATCTCCTTGACGCGCTCCATGCCGATGTCGGTCCAGCCGGCGAAATATCCCTGGATCGCGCCATAGAGCACGCCGAACGCGGTGGCCACGCCGGCGACGATGAGCGCAAATACGACCGACAGCCGAAAGCCGTACAGCAGCCGCGCGAACAGGTCGCGCCCGCGGTCATCCGTGCCGAGCCAGTTTTCCCGGTTCGGCGGCGACGGATCGGGGTTCTTGGCGAAGTAGCTGATCGTGCTGTGGTGGTAGTGATTGAGCGGATAGAGCGCGAAGTTGCCAGGCTTGGCGAACTGCTGGCGGATGAAGGGATCGAGGTAATCGGCCGGCGTCGGGAAGCCGCCGCCAAAAACCGTCTCAGGCAGGGTCTCGACCACCGGGAAATACCAGTGTCCGTCATAGCGGGCGACGAGCGGCCGGTCGTTCGAGATGAGCTCGCCGGCCAGGCTTACGCCGAAGAGCACCAGGAACAGCACGAGGCTGACATAGCCGAGGCGATTGGCGCGGAAGCGCCGCCACGCACGGCGGCCGGGGCTCGCATGCAACGGGGCATAGACCTCTTCAGTGGGAGCGAGGATCGCCGCCATGTCAGTCGAAGAACTTGACCCGCGGATCGACCCAGACGTAGGTCAGGTCGCGGATCAGGTTGGTGAGAAGCCCGATGATCGTGTAGACGAAGAGGCTGCCGAACACGACCGGGTAGTCGCGGCGGATGACCGATTCGTAGGAGAGCAGCCCCAGGCCGTCGAGCGAGAACAGCGTCTCGATGAGCAGCGACCCGGTGAAGAACGCGGCGACGAACGCCGCCGGAAAGCCGGTCATGATCGGGATCATCGCGTTGCGGAACACATGCCGCCAAAGCACCTTGCGCTCCGCGACGCCCTTGGCGCGCGCGGTCATGACGTACTGCTTGCGGATTTCCTCGAGGACGGAATTCTTGGTGAGCGTTGCGATCACCGCGAAGCCGCCGACGGTCATCGCAGTCACCGGCAGCGCGGTGTGCCACAGATAGTCGGTCACCTTGTGGAAGAGGCCGAGCTCGTGCCAGTTCGCGGAAACCAGCCCGCGCAGAGGAAACCATTGCGCGAACGTGCCTCCCCCGAAGAGGACGAGCAGCACGACGCCGAGCACGAAGCTCGGAATGGCATAGCCGAGCAGCACGATGAACGTGGTGGCGGTGTCGAAGGTGCTGCCGGCGCGCACCGCCTTGGCGATGCCGAGCGGCACGGAGATGAGATACGTGAGCAGGAAGGTCCACAGCCCCAGGCTGATCGACACCGGCAGCTTCTCGACGATGAGCTCGGAAACCTTCTTGTTGTGGAAAAAGCTCGTGCCGAGGTCGAAGCGCGCGAACTGGCCGATCATCTGGACGAAGCGCACGTGCGCCGGCTTGTCGAAGCCATAGAGCTTCTTGATTTCCTCGAGTTTCGCGGCATCCACGCCCTGGCGGCCGCGATAGCCGCCCAGGCCCGGCGCGCGTGCCGCCGCCGCGCCGGCCTCGCCCCCGCCTTCACGGCCCTGCAACTGGTAGACGAGCTGCTCGACCGGGCCGCCGGGCACGAACTGGATCACCACGAAAGTGATGAGCAGGATGCCGAAGAGGGTCGGGATCATGAGCAGCAGCCGCTTGAGGACGTAGGACCACATGGTCAGCGCTTTCGCCACCAGGTCGAAACGAGCCAGTCGTCCGGCGAGTAATAGAGGGGCGCAGTTCGCGGCTGCTCGAACTTGCCGGCACGATACGCGACGCGATAGGTCGTCGAGAACCACTGCGGAATGACGTAGTGGCCATGTCGCAGGACACGGTCGAGCGCGCGCAGGCTCGCAACGAGCTGCGGCCGGGTCTTGGCCGCAATCACGACCTTCAGGATCGCATCGACCGACGGATCGCGCACCCCGATCCAGTTGGTCGAGCCGCTGGTGTCGGCGGACTGCGAGCCGAGGAAATCGACCAGATCGGCGCCGGGCGCTTCGTTACCCGGAACGCGCAGCGTGAAGAGATCGAAGTCGAAGACGTCGAGACGCTTCTGGAAGAGCGCGAAGTCCGCGCGCCGGTAATCGAGCTGGATGCCGAGCCTGGCGAGGGCCTGGATGTAGGGCGTCATGACGCGCTCGTTGCCGCCGCTGTCCATGAACTCGAGCGCGAAGGGCTCGCCTTTCGCGTTGCGCAGCGCTCCGTCGCGATACGTCCATCCCGCCTCGGCGAGCAGCGCCCGCGCCTTTTCCAGGTTCGCCCGGAGGCTCGCCGGCGGCTCGGTCGTCGGCGGGAGCGGGACCGCCTCCGTGAACACCCTGGCCGGCAGGCGCTTGCGCAGCGGCTCGAGGATGGCCAGTTCGTCCGCGCCGGGCAGCCCTTTCGCCTCGAAGTCGCTGTTGTTGAAGTAGCTGCGCGAGCGCGTGTACGACTGGAACATGAGCCGGCGGTTCATCCAGTCGAAATCGAAGGCGAGGTCGAGCGCCTCGCGCACGCGCGCATCCTTGAACTTGTCGCGCCGGACATTGATGAGAAAAGCCTGGAAGTCGCCGGCGTTCTTGAACGGCAGCTCGGCCTTGATGAGCTCGCCGGAGTCGAACTTCTTGCCCGTGTAGATGCGGGCCCATTCGCGGGCCGAGAACGAGCGGATGTAATCGAACTCGCCCGCCTTGAACGCCTCGGTCTGCGCGGTGTTGTCCCTGTAGATCTTGTAGGTGACGCGGTCGAAGTTGTACATGCCGCGCCGCACGCCGAGGTCGCGCGCCCAGTAATTCGGGTCGCGCTCGAAAGTGACGTCATGGTCGTTCCAGGCGGCGATGCGATACGGCCCGCTGCCGATAGGCACGTCGGTGACCACCTTGTCGAACGGCTTGCCGGCACCCCAGTCGCGGCTGAACACCGGCAGCCCGCCGACGAGGAGCGGCAGCTCGGCGCTCGCGCGCTCGAGCTCGAAACGCACGAGGCGCGGGCCGACGACGAGCACCCGCTTCACGTCGGCGTACACCACCCGGTACGCCGGCGAGGCTTCCTTGCTCATCAGCCGCTCGAACGAGTACTTCACGTCCTCGGCCATCACCGGCTTGCCGTCGTGGAAGCGCGCCGCAGGATTCAACCGGAACGTCACCGAGAGCTGGTCGGGCGCCACCGCGACGTCCTCGGCGAGCAGGCCGTAGGCCGTGGTCGGCTCGTCGAGCGTCGCGGTTAGGAGCGTCTCCACGACGAGTCCCCCGATCCCCGGCGGGGCCGTGCCCTTGAGGGTGAACGGGTTCAGCTTGTCGAGATTGGTGATGCGCAGCGGCGGCACGAGCTGCAGGTCGCCGCCCTTGGGCGCATCCGGATTGACCCACTCGAACTGCGCGAAGCCCTTCGGGTACTTGACGTCGCCGAACTGGGCATAGGCGTGCGCCGCCCACGAATTCGGGGCCGCGGCGAGCGCCGCGACGAGAGCCAGAAACCTCACTACGCCCGGCCGGGGATCGAGGAGAGTAGAAGGCGGGTGTAGGGGTGCTGCGGGTTGGCGTAAAGCTCGTCGGGCCCGGCGATTTCGACCACCTCGCCGTCTTTCATGACCATGACCTCGTCCGCCATGTAGCGCACCACCGCCAGGTCGTGCGAGATAAAGAGATAGCTCATGGCGTATTCGTCCTGCAAATCCTGCAGGAGGTTCAATAACTGCGCCTGCACCGACACATCGAGCGCGGAAACCGACTCGTCGCAGATCAGGAGCTCGGGCTTGAGCGTCAGCGCCCGGGCGATGGCGATCCGCTGCCGTTGCCCGCCCGAGAACTCGTGGGGATACTTCTCCAGCGACAGGGGCGGCAGGCCGACCTTCTGCAGGAGGTCGGCGGCCATCGCCCGGCGCTCGCCGTCGTCGACCCCGATGCCGTGGATCAGCGCCGGCTCGGTGAGGATCTGCCCGACGGTGAAGCGCGGGTTGAGCGACGCGTAGGGGTTCTGGAACACGATCTGGATGCGCCGCTTGTAGGGCATCGCGGCCTTCGGCTCGACCTTGAGCAGGTCGCGGCCGTCGAAGCGCACTTCGCCGCCGGTCGCCTGGTGCAGGCGCGCGACGAGCAACGCCACGGTGGTCTTGCCGGAGCCCGATTCCCCCACCACGCCGAGCGTCTTGCCCTTGGCGATACGGAACGAGGCGCCCTTCACGGCCTTCAGCTCGCGTTGGCGCAGGAGCCCTTCGCGAAAGTAGAAGCTCTTCGCCAGCCCTTTCGCCTCCAGCACGATGGGCTCGGCACCCGTCAGCCCTCGCTTTCGCTCTGGGGTCAGGTCTTGAATTGAGGCGTCCCGATGCCTTAATTCAAGACCTGACCCCATGAAGTCTTCAATCACCGGAAGGCGCTGCGGCCGGCGGTCGCGCGGCGGGCGACACGCGAGGAGCGCGCGCGTGTACGCGTCGCGCGGATCGCGGAAGAGCTGCGAGGCCGGCGCCTGCTCGCGCACCTCGCCGTCGCGCATCACCACGACGTGGTCGGCGATCTCGGAGACGAGCGCGAGGTCGTGCGTGATGAAGAGCATCGCCATCTCGTGGCGCTCCTGCAGGCCGGCGATCAGGTCCATGATCTGCCGCTGCACGGTCACGTCGAGCGCGGTCGTCGGTTCGTCGGCAATGAGGAGCTTCGGCTCGCAGGCGATCGCCATGGCGATCATCACGCGCTGCTGCTGCCCGCCGGAGAGCTGGAACGGATAGACGCCGAGGCGCTGCTCGGGCTCCGCGATGCCGACTTCGGCCAGGAGTTCGATGGTGCGCTCGCGCAGCGCGGCACCCGAGAGGCCCAGATGCTTCCTCAGCACCTCGCCGATCTGGAAGCCGACCGTGAACACCGGGTTCAGCGAGGTCATCGGCTCCTGGAAGATCATGGCGATCTCCGAGCCGCGCAGCTTTTGCATTTCGCCCGGCGTAGCCTTCAGCAGGTCATTACCGCGGTACAGGATGCGGCTCGCCGGCCCGATGCTCGAGTTCTCCTTCGGCAGGAGCCCCATCACCGAGAGCGCGGTCACCGACTTGCCGCTGCCCGACTCGCCGACCAGCGCCACGGCGCTGCGCACCGGCACGTCGAAGCTGATGCCCTTCACGGCGTCCACCGAGGCGGTCTCGTCGAGGCGGAAGCGGATCGATAGATCGCGGACCTGCAGCAGGTTCATTTCAGCCTCGGGTCCAATGCATCGCGCATCGCGTCGGTGAAGAGGCTGAACGCGGTGACGAGCAGCGCCATGAAGACCGTCGCCGTCGTGAGCTGCCACCACTTGCCGAGCAGGAGCTCGCTCCCCGCCTCCGCCAGCATGCTGCCCCACGACGCCGTCTCGACGCCGACGCCGAAGCCGAGGAAGGTGAGGATCACTTCCGACTTGATGAACAGCACGACGTGGAGCGAGAGCTGCACCAGCACGACGTGGCTCACGTTCGGCAGGATATGGACGAACATGCGCCGCGCATCGCTCGCCCCGATGGCGTCGGCCGCCATGACGTATTCGCGCACCTTGTGCTTCATGTATTCGGCGCGCACCAGGCGGAAGATGCCGGTCCATCCGGTGAGTCCGAGGATCAGGATCACCGGCAGCACGCCCTTCGAGTTGACGACCGCCGCGATCGACAGCACGAGGAGCAGGTACGGAATGGACGTGAACACGCTGTAGAGCCAGTTGAAGAAGTCGTCGACCTTGCCGCCGCGATAGCCGGCGAGCGCGCCGAACAGGGTGCCGATGGACGCGGCGAGCGCGGCGGCCGCAAGGCCGATGAAGAGCGAGGTCTGCGTGCCCTTGATCGCCTTCTTGAGCACATCCCGGCCCCACTTGTCGGCGCCCAGAGGCAGCGTGGCCGCCCGGGCCTCGGTACCGGTGGCCATCCCGGCCAGGCTCTTCGCGATATCGGCGAGGTCGGGCGCGAGCGGATCGGGGATGCCGTAGTCGGAGACGGGCTGCGCGCCCTCGGCCATCTTCGCGAGCTGCGGCGGTTCCGCCTCTGGACCGAGGAAGGTGGGCGGCGCAAAGCTCACGCCCGCCTCGTCGCCCCAGTCGCGCACGATGAGCCCCGCGGCCGCTGCCAGCATGACGACCGCGTAGATCGCGACGGCGACGAGGGATGCCACGCCTAGGCGGTCGCGCTTGAAGCGCCGCCAGGCGAGCATCCAGACGCTGGTTTCCTTCATTTGAGCTGCACCCGCGGGTCGATCGCCTTGTAGAGAAGGTCGGCCGCCAGGTTCACGACCATCGTCGCCACTGCGACGTACACGGTGACCGCCTTGATGATCGGGAAGTCGCTTCGCTCGACGGCGAGGATCACCTCGCGGCCGATGCCGGGGATGCCGAAGAAACGCTCGATCAGGAACGCGCCGGCGAGAAGGCCGGGCAGCTGCAGCAGGATGTTGGTGACGATCGGGATCGCGGCATTGCGCAGCACGTGCACCCACATGACGCGCCGCTCGGAGAGGCCTTTGGCGCGCGCCGTGCGCACGTAGTCCTGGTTGATCTCATCGAGGAAGAAGGTGCGGTAGAGCCGGATATCGGGGGCGAGCGACACCGCCACGCCGACGATGATGGCCAGCATCGCGTAGCGAAGGAGATTGTCGGTAAACGTGACGCCCCATCCCTGCACCGGGAACCAGCCGAGCTGGTAGGCGAGCACGTACTGGAAGACGAGGATGTAGACCAGGATGCTGATCGACTGGGCGACGGTGCAGCCGACCATCACGGCGCGGTCGGTCAGCGAGCCGCGCACATGGGCGACCAGCATCGCCGCCGCCATGGAGAGCAGCGTGCTGATCAGCAAGAGCGGTACGAGAACGGTGAGCGACGGGCCGAGTCGCGTCTTGAAGATGTGGCTGACGCTCTCGTTCGTGTTCCAGCTGGCGCCGAAATCGCCGGACAGTATCTGTTTGACGAAGATCCAGAGCTGCACGGTGTACGGCTGGTCGACGCCGAGCTGCTTGCGGACGTTCTCGATGGTCGCGGGGTTGGAGATCTTCCCCGCCAGCAGGTAGGCCGGATCGCCGCCGATCCAGTTGAAGAGGAAGAAGACGAGCAGCACGACGCCGGCGAGCGTCGGTATGAACTGCCACAGCCGGCGCAGCGTGTAGGCGAGCAAGACTTAGGGAAGCTCTGCCAACGTCACCCCCGCGAAGGCGGGGGCCCAATTTTCTTTTTTCAGTACATGGGTTCCCGCTTTCGCGGGAACGACGATCTGGCGCATTGTCAGAGTTCCTCAGTACGCCGGACGGGGGTCGAGGTCGATGTAGCCCCACTCGGCGTGCAGCACCGGGTGCTTGGTGAAGCCGATGACGTTCGGCTGCTGCAGCGAGTTGCGCACGCGGCTGTCGAGCAGGAGCCACGCGCCGTCGACCTCCATGATCCGCGTCATCTCGTGGTACAGCCGGTCGCGCTCGGGACCGTCGCGCAGGGTGCGCGATTTCGCGTAGCGCTTGTCGAACTCGGCCGACTTGTAGCAGGCGTTGTTGCTCTCGCCGATGTTCGGGCCGTACAGGAGCTGCATGAAGTTGTCGCCGTCGGGGTAGTCGGCGATCCACGCCGAGTTGCCGAACATGACGCGGCAGCGCTTCTGCGACTTGAGGTATTCGGGAAAGCGCTCCTTGCGGATTTCCATCCGCAGGCCGATCGAGTCCAGCGCGCGCTTGGTCAGCTCGTCGAACTGGCGATCGCGCTCCGTCGGCGTCGAGGTGTACGTGATCGTCAGCGGCTGCCCGTTCGGCTGGTGGCGGTAGCCGTCCGGGCCCTTCTTGTAGCCATAGCGCTCGAGCAGGGCATTCGCCGCTCGCGGATCATAGGGAACGCTCGCACGATAGTCCCGGTCGTGGCCGGCAACGTCGGGCGGGATGGGATATTGCGCCCGCACCGCCTGGCCCTTGCGGATGATGCGGATCAGGTCGTCGACCTTGTAGGCCATCATGATCGCCCGGCGCAGCGCCATGCGCTCCTTGCCGAAGCCGCCGACCGGATTGGGTGCGTCGTTGATCTTGTCCTGCATGTTGAAAAACATGTAGATGATTTCAGGATCGACCGTGCGGTCGAGCTTGATGCCGCGGCGCTCGAACTCGGGCTTCAGGCGCCCGTCGTCGGTCATGAAGGTCGGCGAGACCTCCCAGAGCTGGTATTCGATGTCGGTCTCGCCGCGCTGGAAGGCGAGCCAGCGGCTCTGCGTCTCCTCCATGATGCTGATCTCGACGCCGTCGATCGCCGGCAGGCGCTTGCCGCGCATCCGGTCGGCGATCTCCTTGAAACGGGGGTTGTCGCCGGGGTCGAAGTCCCAGGTCATGCCGCGATAGGCGCGATTCGTGGCGAGGACGATCTTCGACGAGCGCACATAGCGCTGCAGGTAAAAGGGTCCCGTGCCCACGGGGTGCGCGGACGATTCCTCGCCGTAAGCCTCCACCACCTCGCGCGCCACACCGGAGGTGAGCGGGAACGCCATCACGTACTGGAAATTGACGTCCGGCTCGGCCAGCCGGATGACCAGCGTGTAGCGATCGGGCGTCTGCAGGCCCGCCACGAGCGCTTCGTAGTCGAACTTGCCGGTCTTCTTGGCCTGCTCGCCGAGCGCGTCGAGGCCGACGATCTTGCCGGTGAAAAGGAAGGCGTAAGGCGAGCGGAACTTGGGATCGAAGAAGCGGCGGAACGAGTAGGCGTAATCCTGCGCGGTCAGCTCGCGCTTCTTGCCCTTGAACGCCGGGTCGTCGGTGAAGTAGACGCCCTTCCTGATCTTGAACGTGTAGGTCTTGCCGTCGGCGGAGACCTGCGGCATCGCCTCGGCAGCGCGCGGCACGAGCTTCGCCGGCCGCGCCAGGTAGTCGTAGCCGAGCAGCGTGTCGTAGATCGCCTCGATGATCATGCCCGAGTAATAGTCGGTGACTCGCACGGGATCGAAGCCGGTCTCCGCCGCCTGGAAGGTGACGCGCAGGATCTTGTTCTGTGCGAACAACGGCGGCGCGACGACGAGCAGGAGGGCGGCTAGCCAGCGCGCGGCGGCGTTCATGGGGCCGAAAGTATAATCGCTCGATGGCCCTGCTCTCCGGCAAGCGCATCCTCGTCACCGGCCTCCTCTCCAACCGCTCGATCGCCTACGGCATTGCCAAGGCGGCGCGGCGCGAAGGCGCGGAGATCGCCCTCACCTACCAGAACGAGCGCTTCCGCGAGCGCGCCGAGGACATGGCGAAGGAGCTCGGCGCGGTGGCGGCGCTGCCTTGCGAAGTCACCAGTGATGCCGAGATCGCCCAGCTTTTCGAACAATTGGGAAAACATTGGGACGGCCTGGACGGCCTGGTGCATGCGCTGGCCTTCGCGCCGCGCGAAGCCATCGCCGGCGACTTTCTCGCAGGCATGAGCCGCGAGGCGTTCCGCCAGGCGCACGACATCTCGGTGTACAGCTTCCCGGCGCTCGCCAAGGCGGCTTTGCCTCTCATGCGTGGCCGTAAGGCCGCGCTGCTGACGCTGACTTATTTAGGCGCGGTGCGCGTGGTGCCGAACTACAACACCATGGGCCTGGCGAAGGCGAGCCTCGAAGCCTCGGTGCGCTATATGGCGTCGAGCCTCGGCCCGCAGGGCATCCGGGTGAACGGCATCTCCGCCGGTCCGATCAAGACGCTGGCCGCCGCCGGCATCAGCGGCTTCGGCAAGATCCTCAAGTTCGTCGAGGAGCATGCACCCCTGCGGCGAAATGTGACCACAGAGGATGTGGGCAACGCGGCTGCGTTCCTGCTTTCCGACCTGGCCGCCGCGATCACCGGCGAGGTGCTCTACGTCGACGCGGGCTTCAGCCATGTCGTCGCCGGCATCGGAAGCTCCGAATCTAATTCGGGGCCAGGACCGTGATTAAAAGCGTGGAATCGTCGTCCCCGCGAAGGCGGGGATCAATTCCGGTCCTGGCCCCCGAATTATTTCTTTTCGAGGTTCCCTGAGTTGATGGAGATGCGGGCGCGGCCTTTGAGGGTCGCGACGTAGGCCTCGTAGTCGGCGCCGCCCTGAGCGGCCGCAGCGCGCGCCGCGGCCTGCTTCTCGTCCGCCGGCGCCTGGCCCTCCACCACCTTGCTGATGCGCAGGATGACGTAGCCCTGATCGGGGATCGGCACGCCTACGTAGGCCGGTAGCTTCGAAGCATCGGCGGCGACCACCTGGCGCAGTATCTCGGCGGGCAGTCCCTGCGCATTGCGGCGCGACACCATGCGCGCCGCATCCCACTGCAGGGCGGGGCTCTCGCCCTTTTTCAGCTGCTCGAGCTTCGCCGCGCCGTCCTGCTCGGCGAGGCGGGCCGCCTCGCGGCGGCGAAGCGTGTCGATGATCTGCTCCTTCACTTCCTCGAACTTCTTCTGCGCGGCGGGCTGGTGCTCGATCACGCGCGCCGCGACGAGCGTGTTCGGCGCCACCTCGATCGCGTCGGTGTTGCGCTTGTTGGCAATGGCATCGTTCGAGAAGAGCGCGGCCAGCAGCTTCGGATTGTCGAGCGCGCCCAGCTCCTGCGGCGGGCCGCCCTTGGAGATCCAGCCCGTGGCCTGGATCTGCAGCTTGAAGCGCTCGGCGGCGGGCTTCAGGCTCTCCGCCTGCTCGTAGACCATGTTGCCGAACGCCTCGGCGGACTCGGTGTACTTCTTCGCCGCCTTCTGCTTCGTGATCTCGGTGGCGAGCTCCTTGCGCACCTCGTCGAGCGGCCGCGTCTTGCCCGGCTGGATTCCGGTCACTCTTGCGACGTGGAAGCCGAACTCGCTTTGCGCGACGCCGATCTCGCCCTGCTTCATCGAGAACACCGCGTCCTCGAACGGCTTCACCATGGCGCCGCGCGCGAACCAGCCGAGGTCGCCGCCCTTCTCCGCCGAGCCGGGGTCCTGCGAGTTTTTCTTGGCGAGCTCGGCAAAGGCGCCCGGGTTCTTCTTCACCTCGGCGACGATCTTGTCCGCCTCTTCCTTGGTCTTGACCAGGATGTGGCTCGCGCGACGCTGCTCCTCGACCTTGAACGCCGCGGCGCGCGCTTCGTACGCCTTCTTGATTTCGTCCTCGCCGGCCGTCTCTTGCTTGGCGAGGTTCTCGGCCGACAGCACCGCGTATTCGGCGCGCACGCGCTCGGGCGTGCGGAACTCGGCCGGATTGGCGTCGTAGTACTCCTTGGCCTTCGCCTCGTCGATCTTGACCTTGTCGAGATACTGCCGCACCGCGATTCGCGCCTCCGAGATCTCGCGCTGCTGCGCCTCGATCGCCGACAGCCGGTCGGCCACGGTGTGCGCGACGATCGTCGTATCGCCGACCGCGCCGACGAGCTGCTGGTAGGCGAACATCTGGCGCAGGCGCTCGGCGAACTGGCGCGAGCTGAGCGGCGGATTCTGCGAGCGCGCCACGCGGTCGAAGGCCTCCACCGAGAAGCGGCCGTTCTCCTGGAATTCGGGCACCGACACGAGGAGCTCGGTGAGGCGCTTGTCGTCGATCTGCAGGTTGCGCTTCACCGTCTCGGTGGCGATGACGCGCTCATTGATCATCTGGTCGAGCACCGCGCGGCGGCCTTCCAGCGTGTCGAAGGTCGCCGGATCGACGCGCCCGGCGAACATGCGGCGGATCTGCTCCTGCTGCGCCGCCACCTGCGTGTCGAACTCTCGCTGCGCGATGTCCGAGCCGTTGACGCTCGCCACGGTGTCGCGGCCGCCGGCGAAGCGCGTGTAGGATTCGATGCCCCAGGTCGCGAACGTGAGCGCGATCAGCCCGAGGAAGACCTGCAGGACCCGCTTGTGCTTCTGGACGAGATCGAACATCGAAGGGACGCGATTTTAGCAGCCAAAGTGCTGGCTACGCTCGCCGCAGCCATTGCTTCGGCGGGCTGCGCGCACGTGGTCGATCAACCGCTCGCGGCAAGGATATGGGATACGCACGCCGCGGCTTTCATTCCCGCCGAAGCGTTATTCGACCGCGCCGCGCGCGCCCGTGTCGTGATCCTGGGCGAAACGCACGACAATCCCGAGCACCATCGCCTGCAGCGCGTCGTGCTCGAAGCGCTTGCCGCCCGCGGCCGCAAGCGCGTACTCGCGATGGAACAGTTCGACAGTCAGTACCAGCCAGAGATGGATGCCGCCCGCATTCGCGGCGGCGATGCCGAGGCGATTGCCGACGCCGGCCACTTCGACCGCAAGGGCTGGAACTGGCCGCTCTACAAGCCGCTCGTGCAGTTCGCGCTGGAATTCGGCTGGCCGCTCGCCGCGGCGAACCTCTCGCGCATCGATGCACGCGCCATCGTCTTCGATCCCGCCAAGTCAGGTCTGCCACCGGCCGATTCCGCCGTCGAGAAAGCGCTGGCACGCGACATCGGCGAAAGCCACTGCGGGCAGGCGCCAGCCGCGAAGCTCCTGCACGGAATGGTGGAGGCGCAACGCGCACGGGATGCGCGCATGGCCTCGGTCCTAAGGCGCGACACGGTCCTCATCGCCGGCGCCGGCCACGCGCGCCGCGACCGCGGCGTGCCGCTCTACGTCGCGGGCGACGTCGTGAGCATCGCGTTCACCGAAGTGGAAGACGGCAAGACTGCGCCGCCGGATTACGAGGCGAAGAGCTACGACTACCTGTGGTTTACCCCACGCGCGCCGCGCGAAGATCCCTGCGCGAACCCGTCTCAGCGAACATCGAAAGCATCCACCACAACGTAGGACTGGTCGGTCGACGTAACTTGGATCATCAGCGTATGGGGGCCATTCGCCAGACCATCCGCCCTGAAGACCGTCATCTGGTAGCCCTCGATCGGATAGCTCTGGTGCAGGCGGACTTCCGTCTGCAGGACGCCGTCGATATAGACATTGGCCGTCCCGCCCGCGCTCGACTTTTCGCAGCCGATCCAGCTCACCGAGGTGCCGGTGAAGGTAAAAGTGGCCGTCGCGCCCGTGTCCCTGCTGACGAGCGAGTGCCCTTCGCTCCAGACCCGCGTGTCGCGGGGATCCCAAAAGCCGCCGGCAAAGGTGATCGACGACTCGTATTCCTCGTAGCGCCGCCCGGGCGTGAACACGTCGAACGCGTCCACGACGATCCTGCTGGAAGTCGACGCCGCGTTTTTCTGGCCGGTCGCCGTGATCGTCAGCGTGTGGTTGGCATCGGCCAGCCCAGCCGCCGTGAACACCACGGGCTGGTACTTCGCCGTCGCAGAGTACGTGTCCACCTGGGCGGCCGCGCCGCCGTCGATCTGCACCGTGGCGATGCCGCCGTCGGGGCCGGTATAGCCCACCCAGCTGATCGCCGTGCCGCGGAACGGAAGCGTCAGCGTGTCGCCGGCTGTTACGGTCTCCTGCGCGGTGACCGGCAGCTCGGGCGTGTTCGAGACGCCGCTACCGCTCCAGGGAAAGCCCTCTTGCGACTTCGTCCAGGTGCCAGTGAAGTGCGCGTTGGGGTCGGTGTCCTGCCAGTGCGACACGGTGAAGTTCGGCTGGATATCGAAGGCATCGATCACCACGGCGGTGCCTTGCGATTCGGTGTTCGCCGTGCCGGTCACCTGGATCGTCAACGTGTGGGGCCCGTCGGAGAGATCGCTGATCGTGAGGATGGGCGAGTGGGCTTCATCGGTCGGGCGCGCGAACAGGTCCACCGTCCTGGTCGGGCCGCCGTCCACGCTGACGAGCGCGATGCCCATCGCTCTGCCCCGGCTGCCGAGCCAGCGGATGGACGTCCCGCTGAAGCTGACCGTGGCTTTCGCTCCGGCGGCCGTGGATTGCATGGCAGCGCCTCCGCTCCATCCCCAGGCGGAATCGCTCGCCGTCCAGGCGCCGGTCGGGCTCACCGAGGAATCGGACTCCTCGATGCGCGCGCCGACGGCCGCGCCGCCTCTTCCCGAGGCGCTGGCGCCGGAACTGCTGCCGTCGCCGGCACCGCCGCACGAAACCAGTAGACCCGCAAGCAACAAAGCTATGGAGCGCTTCATAGACAATCTCTTCACACGCATGGAGCGGATGAGTGTGAGACACAAACGTGTCGTCTCGCCGCGCGGCAGATGATCTGCTGAGGGTGTCTCCAAAACTGGGCACTATGATCCGAACGACTTGATTCGCCGATCAGCCTCCAGGTACTTGGAGGTTTTTTGATCCGTTTAGATCACTGAGCGGGAATGCGCACAGCAGAAGCGCTTGTGGTGCTGACACCCTGCGCAACCTTTTCGAGCGTTTGAGCGCCCTCGATCGCGAAGAAGCTTGTTGAGATTGTTGGCGGAGCGGACGGGACTCGAACCCGCGACCCCCGGCGTGACAGAGCACAGTACGCGGCGGTAAGTGGTTGATTAACGATGGAGTCAGCAGCGCCAGCCACCACTTACCCCGCGTCCTTCCCACTCTGAACGAACTCAACCGAAACACATTTTCGGCCTAGCCGCGAACCGACATCCGCGTGCGATTCGCCAACATCTAGATGCGCCCCGAGCGAATCAGCTGCCGGACCAAGGCGTTAAACGAAGACGCCCGCTCTACCGCCTGCTTGTCGACGACCCGCCCCATGACCGCACGGTTGATGCGGTCCTTAAGAACGTAGGGCAACTTCGCGTCGTCGGCTCCAAGTTGGAACTTATCATCGGCCCGGTGCTCCAGCCTCCAGTAGAAGGCAGGAAACGACAGACGAACCTTCTTTGCGGCGCTAGCCTCCGGAAGGCGCTCCGTTTCGATGTCCCCGTAAATCTTGACGGCTTCGGCTTTCATTTCGTCGAAGATTTTCCGTGCGAGTGGTTTGACGTCGCCTTGTCCTAGAAGGGCTAAGGGAGCCAACATGAGTTCAGTCTGCTCCAAGCACCACTTATCTTTAGACAGCATCTGCCTCCTCGCTCACACTAGGCGTAAGCAGCAGCCAAAGATATCGCGCTGCAGCCAGGCGCTCACTTCCCATGAGGTTGTTTGCCGGTCCTTTCCGGCGTTTGTGGCGTTCGAATCTGGGCAAGCTCCTGTCGAAGTTTGGAGAGTTCTGCGGACAGTTCTTCGACCTTCTGTCGGTACTCAGAGATGACACTCGAGTACCACAGATTAGCGACGCCCAAAGCTCCGCCAGCTACGGGCAACATCAGCAAGACAAAGGCCACGGCAGGATGGTTTTTCATGGCCTCGATGAGACGGGTTACAGCGGTTTTCTCCGAGAGTGCATTATTGTCTTCCGCCTCTTCGCTACCCGCCGTCATGGAAGAGTTCGGCCCCATCGCAAATATTGGAAGGTTCGGGTGCTTGCTGGCTCGGTCAATCTCCGTCACCGGTTCATTGGCCTCGAAGTCCTTAACTAGTTCACGGTCTGTGAATGCCGTGAAGTCATCGACTCTGCGGATATCGTCGATGTTTTCGCCGATATTGATGTACCACGTCCCATCCGGTTGGGGGCCTACGGGGCTGGCATCCACTAGTCGGACCCCTAATACCAGCAGGCGACCCAGGTCTCGCATATCCCCGTCGCCCAATTCGGCGCCCGTGGCATCGAGATAAGGCTTGAATTCTGGGCTACGTAGGCCGCGCGTCTCATGGTTAGCGTCGTATAGCTTCTTTAGTGCCCGCACATACCGCACGACGAGCCCGCTGAGCCGTGGGCCGTCGTTACTACATAGCGCACCGAGGTGGGTGACGTGGTACTCCTCTCCAGGGGTGTCGCTGCTCCATGTCCGCCGGATCAGACTGCCGCCGAGCCGGTTAACAGCGTCTTCGACGCGCGGCTTTTCGAATTTATAGTAAGCGTCGCGGATCTTCGGATGTTTACCGCTACTGCTGTAGCTAGCCCAGCAGAAGTCGAGAAGGTCGCGGTCGTCGACTGACACGCGAGATCGGAGTTCGGCGAGCGTCTTCGGTTTGTCAGACCTCTGCGTCATGGGCCTTTCATGCTAGGTTTTGGAGCGGACGAACCGACGTGTATTAGCGGTCTTGGAAATCCAATGCGTCGTCCACGGATGTGTCCCCAACCCCTTGCTGTAGCCGACCAGGTCGCGCCTGATAAGCCAGTTGACGGCGGGGTTTATGCGCCTTGGCTTCCAGCCCCACTTGTCGGCTAACTGCTGTACGGTGCTATCGGAGCCATTTACGAGCTCGGCCGCGATATGCAGCGCGTCCTCCTGCGGGTTCCATGCCATGAAATGCTGGTCGAGCTCAGCGAACAGTGATTCCTTGGCGAAGACATACGCGAATTCGTAAGGACCATCGCCCATTGCGCGCGCCTTTTCAACGAACCCGCGCCCCTCGAGCTCGTCGACCGCGTCCACGATGTCGTCCACGGTGAGGTCCGGGGCCAAGGCCTTTATCTCCACGCCGGTCAATTGCGGGTCCCCTATCTCGCCGTGCTCTGACCGCTCGATCATGGTCCGCGCGAGTAACTCGGCCGCCGCTGATAAATGGGTAGGAGTGCTTGAGCGCGTGCTGAGGACGCTAGGGGCCGGACCGAGCGGCGGTTTTTCCGTAATACCGTGTACATCGTTGATGAGCGCACGCACATCAGTCTCGTAGTCCTTGATCTCCGGCGAATGCAGCGCCCGCAATGTCGGCGGTAGAGCGTCGACCGAAACGCCAACTCTTAGAACGATAAACTTACAAGCCCCTTCAACTTTGCGTACGAACGCGGCATCCATTTCCGCCTTCACCCAAGGCGCATCGATGCTCTCGGGGGTAAGCAGGACGATGAAGTGCGTACACTGTCCCAAGCCTTGGTCTAACTTCTGTCGGATGCTGTCGCCGGAGCGGATCTCCCACTTGTCGAAGAACGTGTCAATGCCGTTGCGGCGGAAATCCGCGTCGAGGCGGGAAACCAGATCTTTGTTCTTTGATGAATGACAAAGGAACGCGATTGGTGTTCTGGAATCGCCGGATGACACCCGGGCCTCCTCGGTTTCTGCCTCGGCAAGTGCGGACTGGACGAGAGCGATGAGCTTTGGCGAGCCGCTCACCTGGAAAGCCAGGTTGCTAAGGCTCTCCCCCTCGATCGACACGACCGGAAATTCGCCTGTGTCAGGGTCGCGGATACCCTGAAGCTTTGCGCGAACCTGCGCCTCCGCGCTCTCCAATGCCGCCCTCATGAGAGCGTCGCCTATGTCCTCCGGGCGAACCGTGCGACCGTCGATCTGAAAATTAAACTGCAGCATCGCGAGGCCCTTTCCACTGTTTGCGGGCTCTTGTTCAGCGTTGCGAAAATGAGTGTACTTACAACGCCGTCAAAATTTCCGTTCCGATTTCGGGGCCTCGCTCGGTTGATCTTGATTTGGCTCCTGGTAAGCACCGCCCGCCAATCCATGACCCGAGCCAAGGTTTGACTCCGTCGCCCGGTAATCGCGGAGCTTACCGTCGCGGTCAAAAATGAACATGACGTGACTCGAGCGCGTATCGGCGCCGCCGACAAACGCGCCAACAATTGGGATGAATGTGGCCGGCCGGGCCTGCGAGTGGGCGAAGACATAGGACATGTAGCGATCTCCGGATGCGGAGATAGTCGAGCTCGTCGGTCGGCCCAGCTTGGCGACAACTTCTTCCTGGCTCGTGACGCCGCGCTTGAAGTCGGACAGCTGTTCCTGCGTTACCTCTTTGCCGACGGTCACGCAGCCGCCCAGTGCGATGCACGTAATGAACGTTGCCAATCTGGTCATCATGCTTCCCCTTGTCTCGCCCTCTATGCAACACGGGCGTCTGTCAATACGCCTGTAGGCTACGCTCGAATATCCGGTTTGGGTGGCGAATTCAACACTGCAAGTAGTTTATCGGCAGTCCTCTCGACATCGCGCAGTTATTCGTTGGCGTGAGTTCCCGCCGCGTACAAGGCCGCAAGCTCATTGCGAGCGATCGTGGATGCGCGACGCTGGCCGATACGTCGAGCGAGCTCGGGCCTAGCTCGGAGCCCGGCAGTGAGGATGTTGCAGAGTTCCGACCTCCAAGAGGGTCCTTGGAGCGTGATACCCGGGGACCGATGCTGGAGGCGTATTAGTTGGACCCGGTGATGCCTGCCGCGATGAGACATCCTGAAGCTAAGCATGTAGACGCCAATCGCAGTCTCCAAGCCTGTGAATTTGATGACCTGGTCATCATCTACTTTCACGCGAAATTGGATGCATGGTTTGCGCCTGTAAGCTAGATCGAGCACTCGCTTTAAGCCGCGCCCTTCTTCCCATTCGAACCATTTCCAATCCTTACCGGAGACTCCAGGCGGTAAGACTCTCCTTTCCCTAGCTTCAGTTTTAACGCCGCTATCGCTTAGAGGTGAATCCGTCTCGAACCAAGAAAAAACGAAGTCGTCGAGTAGCGAGTCCTTCTTTTCGAGCGCTTCCAACAACGTAAGGCGTGCTCCGGAACCCGTAGCAAACCCGGTGCGCGGCAGAAGTCTTATCTTTCGCAGCTCGGCGAGGCGTTCTCGCGTTAAGGGATCGGTCTTCGGCAGCGAATCGAACCAGTCAAGTGCTGCGCTCCGAATCTGTGGGCTCGATGTAAGGACTGCAGCTTCGCGCAGGAAGCGGGAACTGCGGGACAAATTGGCGGAACCCACGACGATCTGCCGTCGGAAAATGTAGACCTTCGCATGCAGGCTTGGGACGTTATAGATTGCGCAACCTCTGGCTTGGGCGGCCTGTAACGAGGCCACGTCGGTTTGCCGTTGTTCGATTTGCCGCTTAGACGCGTCCGTAATTAGAACGTCACCGCGTCCAAGGGATATGCCTTTGAGCGAAGAGGTGTACGCAACTGCTATCCGCTTCGCGCCGGGACGACGCGCTTCGCTTTCAACGATCGCCCACAGATTCGCTCCAAGAAATTTCGCCACTTCAGGTTAGGGGGCCTCGGCCGCCTTCGCAAACGCCTGCTGAACGTTAAGGGACGCTCCCGTGCATACCTGTCCGGCAACGAATGCGATGATGGTCGCGCGAGCTCGGCAAAACTTTTCATAATCTTTAGTGACCCTCGACTTGGTTTGATCGTCAGTCAGACCTTCGTACCCGACGTTTAACTCAGCGTACGGGATCAAATGTGTGCGCAGGCGGGCAATCAGTTCCTCTTTGCCCAGCCTGCTGTTTTCGGCTCGTTCTTGTAGGTATTTAAGCGGGTCTTTGTCGGAGATTGTTCGATTCGTTTTCCACGTGATTAGCGCGCAATTGATAGCACGATAGATTTGCTCGTCGGGTATTCCATTTCGCGAAAGGAGCGCGTCAGGGAAAAGATGGTGGTACTCGCGCGGGTGATCCTTTGACGTGATGGTGGCAACCGAGGCAGGCTTTGCGTCGGCGAAATCTATGGCACCGCATTTCAAGGACAGTGAAAGCATGCCCCTGCCCAATATTGTTCGCGCCTTCGGCCATCCAGCTTGGACTAGTAGGTCCACCGTAGGCAGCGGATAAGAGTCGGCGTTGAGGATGGGGACTGTCTTTTCCGCAGCCCGCCCAGGAAGCACTTCTTTCAGGGCGCGAAAATCTTGCAGGGCGGCTGTAGCCGAGGCCATCTCATATCGGTTTGTAAGGAATGCCCGCCATAGGTATTTTTTTAGAAGCGCCCGGGCGTTGCCAAGGGCGTCCGGCTTTGTCGGAAGATCTTCCCACAGCGCAGCTACGACTGGTAACGGCGTATAGCTGGGTAACCGCTCGCCGTCAAAGACGCTCTCCTCTTCCAGGAATTCGACCAAGCCTTTGACGCTTGAAATTAGCTGAGCCCACTCAGAAACCATCGCGCCATAGTTCAGACCGCGATACCCCGCTTGGCTTGGAACACGATTTTGACGCAGGGCGGTTACATCCAAGACAAGGCCAGGGACATCGACGTACTGCGCGGCGCGGGGGCATTGAGCATTCAGCTCGTTAACGTGTTCGTGTAACGATTTGCCCGTTTCTTCCTCGACGAGCGCGACGACGATGTCGTACGTCGACAATTTGACTGAGCTGGTGTTCATCTTTACGAAGACATCCAGCGCGACATCTTTGCGAGTGGTCGTTGGGAGCGCGAGATAGGGTAGATTGAATTCGCGCACCTTCGTACGCAGGCCGGTTATGGTGGCCCGTATCTTGCGATCCTCCGCAAGCTTGTCTTGCGCGTCGGAGGCAATAGCGCGGTCAATCCAAGCGTCTATCTCACTGTCAATGGTGTCGGGTCGAAGCAACCGGAGTGGCAGATATCCCCGCCCCCAACATTCTCGAGAATCGTCAACCCATAGCGGATATCGTGAGCCGTCGCGCATATACCGCGCTTGGCCAAATACGGCCGGCAACGTTTTGGCCGGGTCGGTTTCGTCTTCTTCAAACCAAACGAGATACGTTCGATCGGGGTATTTGTCATTCAGGCTCCGCCATAAGGCGGTGAGCCGTTGCTGGCCATCGAGCAATTGTTCAGTTGTTCGCTCCCCACTTTCCGGAGCGTCAGCCATGGTGCGGCTCTTGAATTTCTCGGCGTCCCCTACCTCCAGAATTAGCGCTGCGCCGGACGGCAAGCCCCGCATGACGGTCGTCAGCAGGCCGGAGACCTCTCCGTGTCCCCAGGCGATGAATCTCTGGAATCGTGGCAGCGTAAGCTGACGCGATTTGATTCGGTTAAACCATTCGGGAAGAAATCTGTCTCGAGCATGCATCCCCATCCCTTTTTGGCGAAGCGCTGACAGCTTCGCAGGAATTGTAGTGGTTGGGACCACTGGCGGGGAGCGCGAGGGCGCAGCCCTCGCCTTTTTTGTGGACGGCAACAGACCGAGCCTTTCGGCCCGGCCTGCGCGTTAGCGCTCTAAGCGTTTATCCGTCCGTACTTGAGCAACCGGGCGCGGATCGCGCCCATGCTGCGCTCGTGCGCCGCGGCGACCTCTTGAAGCGCCCGGCCAGCGTCGAAGGCCGCGAGAAGCTTACGGTCCTCGTCCTCGCTCCACGGCTCACCCGTCTTCAGGGGCATCTGCGAGCGTCGACGCTCGAAGCGCTCAATACGCTCCAGCGCTGCCGCCGCTTCGTACAGGGAGCGAACCACTAGCGGACGCTGATAGGCGCTCTCCGGCGGGAAGACTTCTCCGGATTCCGGGTCGACGCCATTGGCAAGGCTGCGAACGACTGCGAGTGCTTGTGCTGATTCCACTGGTACTCCTTTCAGGTTGGTTGAATGGCACTGCGATAAAACCGGTTACAGAAGGCCGCGTTCGGCAAAGCTCAGGGCTTGAGTGCCGGCGACGATGAAATGGTCGAGAACCTTGATTTCGACGAGGGACAGCGCCTCGCGAAGATTGCGGGTAAGTAGCTCGTCCGATTGGCTGGGCTGCGCTACGCCCGATGGGTGGTTGTGGGCGAAGATCACGGCTGCGGCGTTTGCCCGTAATGCCGCCTTCACCACTTCGCGGGGATAAACGCTCGTCTGGGTCAGCGTCCCCCTGAACATCTCCTCGACACGGATAACGCGGTGCTGGGCGTCGAGGAAGATGCAGATAAAGACTTCGTGCGGCAGTCCTGCCAGCTTGAGCCTCAGGAGATCGCGCACGGCTCCGGGGCTGGTGAGGCTCGATCGGGTGCTTAGCTGCTCCGTGAGCGTCCGCGCCGCAAGCTCAACGGCTGCCTGTAGCTTGACGAACGGTTCATCCCCATAGGCGCTCGATCCTTCGGCGCAGAAAAGATCCCCGTTCTCGTGCGGCTCGGAATGGAGCAGGGCAAAGAGCGAAAACTTCGCCTTCGCAAATAGCTTGGTCGCCTTCTTGCGGTCGCCGATAAGCACGGTCAGCAAATCGAGGTCTGTTGCATGGGTCACTTCGCGCCTGAGCATTGGCCCTCCTTGGCCTGTTAAAAAACTGCTGCTCATGCGGAGTTCTCTTCGCCTCCCCCTGGGGACGGGAGGGGAGCTTCAGAATGGAAATGCTTAAGCCGCCCGTTTCGGCGGCTTGTCTCTGCTGCTCACGCTGTCGTCCCCTTCACCTCGAGCTGAGGGGCGCGCGGGATGCAGCTAAGCCGCCTGGGCGGCGCGTTTCAGTGGCTTGGGATCTGCTGGCAGTTCAGGCGACGTGGCGGCCCACGTCGTGGATTTGCAACCGCGTGACAGGTGCTCTTACTGGCGCGTGCGTTGCGGCTTTGGCACGAATGGTGTCGTTTCATGCGCAGGCGCGCATGCGCGGTCGGCAGCCGTGTTCCTATCTGCGGGTGGCGAACTGAACGAGTGACTCAGGGTGCTGTCACCGCGAGTAACCGACGAATATCTTGCAATAGAGCGATTGCGCTGTCCGCAGTGTCCTGAGCTATGTGGATAGTTTGACTCTCGAGCTCATGGGGCGCGACCGCCTTTTCGTGGACAAGATCTTTTCTCGCCTGACGGAATGCCGCGACTTGGACGAGAAGATCTGGATTGGTCACTCCTAATCGTTTCAATCGCTCTTCGTAACGCTCCCGATCGATTTTTAATGCTTCGTTGCGCCCGAAACGATCCGTCAGGGCGAGAAACAACAGCGCTTCCAAGTAAATGCCCGCAAAGACGACGGTCACCATAGCGTCCTTGAACGAACGACGATCTGGCTCACTCCGCAGGATGTAGCCGGGTGCCCCATCGGGTTTTGGCTTGACTACGTTAGCGAGCGTGGCGCGCATGCTCGCGTGAGCTTCTTCAGCGATTGCGCGATAGATGTTCGCGTTGCTAAGCATGGCGCGTAGCCATGGCTATACAGGCGGTCTACTCTGTCAGGAACGGCAGTTCTTCGGTCAGCATGTCTCGATTTGCGACCTTCGCCTTCTCTGTAGCCTTCTTGCAGAGCGAGACGCGGGACACACGGAAATCGGCATCGGGCTTCTGCAAGGCCGTAACTGCCTCTTGAAGCATGGAGTCTGGTGCATTCTCCAGGAATTTGAAGATCGAAGCTCGCAAGTAATCGTGCGCGGTGTCGAAGCTAAGCCATCGCCGGCCCAATCGCTCGCACGCAACGCCAGTTGTATTCGATCCAGCGAAGATATCTACAACAGTGTCTTCGACATCCGTAAGCATGCTGATGAAGAATGCCGGCAGGGCTTCAGGAAAGCGCGCCGGATGCCGCTCGAATTCGAACTGCTTGCACATGCGCATGTAGAACGAATTGCTGTCCGTATTCGGGATGGAGAGCAGATTAGACGGAAGTGCACCTCCGTTGACCTTTGCGAAACCACGTCCGATATCATGGCCCGAGGGCCGTTTGTTGGGCTGGTAGAAACTGTCCGGATCGGCAATGAGTTTCTTCATCCGGTCGGAGTACGGCACCAGCACCTTAGTGATGTCTGCTTTAGGGTTTGGCGTCTTTGAGAACCACCAGAGCGTGTTTACAGAGTCCTTCGCGCGTACCTTTCGCTTGTTGACCCACTCGATTGGCGAAGGCAGCTTGGCCGGATTGAACCAGTAGAAATCTTCAGCCAGGAAAAAGCCGAGTTCATCGCACAGACTTAGGAGAACCCGGAAGTTGTACAGAGAGCGCGCCGGCGTCCCTGCCTGGTAAGCGCCGCCCAGATCCAATACGAAGCTACCGGAATCCTTCAACACTCGATGAATGGCTTTCGCAAATGGAAGGAGCCAGCTCACATATTCCGTTTCCGCGACATTGCCGTAGGTCTTCTGGCGGCGCAGAGCGAACGGCGGGGATGTAACCACCAGGTCAACGGAGGACTCTGGCAGACCTGCGAGCAGGTCCTTGGCATCGCCGACCAGCGCCGCGCCGAGCGCGGTCCTGTAAAGCGGTCGAACACCAGCCGGCAATAGCACTTAGCCGTACTCCTTGAGATCGTAAATCCAGCTCTCGAGCATTTGCCAGAGAACGCTAGCTGCGAAATATACCTCGGGGTCACTCTTGCCTATATCCTTCAGAGCAGATTCGAGGAACCGCTCCTTCCCGTAGCCCAGGATATAGCCAGTCCAGCGGCGAAGGTTGTCGTCCCTCCCCGGCTGCAACAGGCTTTTCGGATCAAACCTCCCATGCCGAGCCAGTACCCAAGCTATGCCGTCGCGCTTGGCATGATCCGTCGAGCGCATTAACTGAAGCAGCTCCGACAATTGGCTGGGAGCGATCTTGAGCAACGCGCGTGCTGCTTCCGTCCGGATCTCCTGCTTTGTTTCATCAAACACGGAAACAAGCGCTTCACTAACGGCTTTGGAGCGAAACTGGCCAAGACCCCATGCGGCTCCGGCTCGGACCTCCTCATGCTTGGATTGGTCAGCAAGGGCTGCGATCAGCATCTCCTGGCTGCGGGGCTTCGGGAGCTCCGAAACGACAATCACCGTTTCGAGCTGTACCTGCGTAAACTCGCTCTGCAGACTCTCCGTTAAGAAGTCCCAGCCCGTGGCATCGTCATGCAATGCCAAGGCTGCTGCGCATTCAAGGCGTACATAGATATCTTCCTCGTGGTCCTGAACAGCGCTTTTGAGCGCGCTAGCAGAGGTCGTGTAACCGCGAAATCGGAGCGCCTTGGCCGCGGCATAGCGCTCGCTGAGAACCTTACTGGCCAGCTTGTCTCGGAAGTGCTTCTCACTTACGTCGCCTGATACTTTGAGACTAACCGCGACCGGGACAACCGACGCGACAATCTGATTCTGCTCTACGACGTCACCTACTTTGCAGAGAGCGCGAAGCCCATTAAGGACGAAGCGCTGCTTCCGGTCGCCGTCGATGGCCTCAAGCTTGAGAGACTTCGAGGAAACCTCGAGCACCTTCGATTTCAACGCCGCTGCGCGACTTGGCCAGATGACACGTATTTCGGAACCTTCCTCGACGCCCTTCGGCTTGGTGATCTTGACCCGCTTCTTTTTGAAGGCGGCCCGCAAATCTCCGACGCGAATGAAATGCACAGGAGATGCTTGCCGCCAATCCACTATGGAAGCACTGGCCTTTTCGCACTCCACGATCACCACGTAGTCGTCATCGCCGAGTCCGACGTTCCAGGCACGCGCCGGGTCGGCGGTGGAGTGCGACATCGAGATTTCCGAAGACGTCTTGCCGCGTGCCTCGAAGCGAAGCCCTGTCCGAAGGCAAAGGATGTCCGGGACACGGACCCGCTTGATCTTGATCTTCTTCCAGAGCTTGTAGCCCGTCGACCCGCGCTCCAGTTCGATCGGCTTAAAGCCGAGCTCCGAAAGCCGGTCGATAGTGACTCGCGTGCCGGTCGCGCCAACGGCGAGTTTCTCTAGGAAACTCTCGTCACTCTTGAAGTTCGGACCTGCCATCGTCGTTCTTCTTTCCCCATGCCCGCGAGACCACTAGGCTAACGGCCGATATTCCGCATTTTCTTTGCGCCGGCCTTGGTTGTTTTTGCTCCGAGCCCCCGAAATAAACCCCTCGGCTCGGCGAATCTCCCACGAAGCCGCCGACCTTCGACCATGGCGGCGCGGGTAGCTGCATTCGGTTTCTTGAGCATTGGCATCATTGTAAGGGCCTAGTCTGAACAAGCACCGCCAGCACGCCGGCGTTTTCCTCGGTACATCAGGCCCTTGCAGGCCGCAAGTTTTCCCAGTTCCTCAGCAGTCTTCGCTGGACTGTATAAATATACAGTACGTCACAGGCGTTGTTGGTTTTCCCGAATAGCGGTCCCGGCAACGGGCGAGGCCGCAGCCAGGGCTACCGCCGCAGGCAGTCGCGTAAGAGGCGGCGGTAGAGGCGAAGAGAGTAGCTGTGCTTACGCGCCGCTTTGTGACTTCACAGACAACTTTGTGGAGTCGATATGGAAAAGCGCGAAGGTGCAGCACCTGCATTCCCACCGGGCGATAGATCGGGCGCCGATGCCGCCCGCAGCCCCGCCGAGGACGGCTCGGCGCCCGCCTCCCCCCGTTTGGTAATACGGGGGGAACATCCTCCCTCGGAGGATGTTGCACCTCGTATTGACGGGAATCCGCGTGCGGCCTTCACCGACTGGCTGAACGCGACGTACCCGGCGTGCAGCGGAGATCCGGGACGCTTCTTCGAGCGGTTTACGAAGTTGACGCAAGCGCGGTTTGGGCTGCTGACGGAGGAACGCGGCGGATTTCTGGGCTGGCAGCAGCGCTTCGCTTTCCAGCACAGCAAGAGCTTCTACGGCATCGGAGGCCAGCGCGGAACGGCCATCGTGTCGATCTCCGGCGAGGGCTGCGCGCTTGTTCCGGATTGGCCAGCGCTCGTTCGGTACTTCCGGGACGAGCTCGAGGGGCGAATCACGCGCTGGGATGGCGCCGTAGACGACTACGAAGGTCTCCATAGCGTCGATTGGGCGGTAGAGCAGTACCGAGGTGACGGCTTCACGAATCGCGGCCGTAAGCCCTCCTCGGATGTGGACGGCGATTGGATCGAACCGCGGGGCGCAGGGCGAACGTTCTACGTCGGCCGGAAAGAAAACGGGAAGCTCATGCGCATCTATGAGAAAGGAAAGCAGCTGGGCGACAAGACCTCGCCGTGGGTGCGGTGGGAGCTCGAGCTGCACAACGTCGACCGCGATATCGCTTGGGAGGTTCTTCTTGAACCAGGACGATACGTCGCGGGGTCCTACCGGTGTCTGTCCTGGGTACATGCCGACGCGTGTCGCATCAGGACGCTCCGCAAGGCGGATGGCATCGGTTATGACCACTTGGTGCACCACGCGCGGCTCGCCGTGGGGAGGCTCGTAAACACAATGCTCGAGCGTAGCGGCGGCAATGCGGAAGACGTGGTCGCGGATCTCCGCCGGCCTGGAGTCCCTAAACGGCTTGTGCTGACGGAACGCCTTGGGCTTCGTGGTGAGAAGAAAAAATGAACTTTGAAGCCGACGATTTCGACTGGGCGCTCGGCGAGCTGCTTGCGCTGATCTGGCGCGGCAAAGTCGCCGGCACCCCCGCGCATTTGCTGGAGCCCCGGCTATTTCACGATTGCATGTACGTGATCGGCGCCCAGCCATTCGACGACAGGCAATGGGCGCACCAGGTAATTCTGGGCATGGAGCCCTTTCGCTCGATGCGCTCTGAACGCTTCGTTCCGGAGAAAGTGATCTAGCGAGCCATGGACGAAACCCTATCCACGCTGCGCGAGATCTCATTGCGCGAAAAGGCGAAGCAACTAGGCGTCTGCGAAGAAACCGTTCGTAGACATGCGAAGGAGTTGGGCGGCAGAAAGATTGGCAAGCTTTGGCGATTCCCCTATGATCATCGCCGGCTGGCACTGCCGGACTCCGGAAATGATGGAGACCAGCGATGCCATTCAGAAGAGCGGGAAGCTCGCTCTGGTGGATTCGTATCGGCGGAGTACGCCAAAGCACTGGCACTGCCGATTACGCGGACGCCAAAGCGCTAGAAGCGAAGCTGAACCACGATCATTGGGTCAAGGGTTACATGGGCGTGAAGCCCAAGCGGTCGTGGCAGGAGGCAGTCGAGCAGCGGGCAAAGGAAGTTTCCGCGTCGATGAAATCCTGGAGTGATGAGCAGCAGCGGTTGCGTTGGTGGCATCCCCATTTGGGGAACGTTAAGGACCTGAACGAGGTAACGCGCGACATGATTGCAGGCATCATCGAGAAGCATCGACGGGTGGACTTTAGCGGTCCTGCGTCATGCAATACGACTGCCAACAAGTATGTCCGCGTCGTCCAGACCATCCTGAACGCCGCTGAACGCAAATGGGGTTGGGGCAATCGTGCTCCGATTCTCAAGACGTACCGCGAAGGCTTGCCGCGTGATGCGTGCCCTACGCCTTATGAGGTAATCCGGCTCAGCGAAGAGCTGCCGGCTCATTCGGCGGATATAGCGTGCTACGCGGCAATGACGATGCACCGACGCGCGAACGTGACGGGCCTTAAGTGGACGATGATCGATTGGGAACGGAAGGCAGTGGAGATCGCCGGTCGCCTGACCAAAACCGGAAAGAAGATCTACGTGCCGCTTAACTCAGTCTCAATAGAGATTCTGAAGCGGCGCCATGCCGCCCAGGATCGCCACCCGGAGTACGCGTTCCATTACCGGGGCGAGAAGATCACCCAGGTCGTGACCAAATCGTGGCGGGCCGCTCGCAACACGGCGAACATGCCTACTGTGTCCTTGCATACGATGCGCCATTGCGGGCAATCGTGGCTGGCGCAGCAAGGCGTGAGCGCTGAAATGCGGGCGCGTCTCGGAGGTTGGTCGGTGCGGGGATTGGGTGCGATGGACAATTACACCCATCTCTACATCGAGGACCTTCGGCCGATCGCTGAAAAGCTCGCAGTTGAGTGGAATGCGGCGGCGGCTTTACGCGCTGCCGAGCTGGAAACCGAGGCAACGATTCGGCGTCTTAGCGCTCGAAACACACTTTCGACACAGACCCCCGGCGTAAAAAGCACAGTCCGAGGTAAGTGATTGAATTGGTGGCGGAGCGGACGGGACTCGAACCCGCGACCCCCGGCGTGACAGGCCGGTATTCTAACCAACTGAACTACCGCTCCTTCTGCTGCAGAAACCTTCTGGTGGGTGCTGTAGGGGTCGAACCTACGACATCTGCCTTGTAAGGGCAGCGCTCTACCGCTGAGCTAAGCACCCGATCGCGAGAGAGAAAATCCCCCGCGAAAAGGGGCGCTAGTTTATCGCGTCCTTCAGGGCCTTACCAGCGCGGAACTTCGGCAGCTTGGCTGCTTTGATCTCGACTGGTTCGCCGGTGCGCGGATTGCGGCCAGTGCGAGCGGTGCGCTGGCCGGCGTAGAAGGTGCCGAAGCCGACCAGCGTGACTTCCTCGCCTTTGCGCAGGCTCGTCTTCACCGCGTTGACGAGCGAGTCGACCGAGCGCTCGGCGGCCGATTTGGAAATCTCGGCCGCCTGAGCGATCTGCTCGATCAGATCCGCTTTGTTCACGCCAATGCGTCGCTCAGTGCGTCGTCACTGCGCCGGTCTGGTCGTCCGGCTTCGGCGGGATCGGCGCGGCATCGTCCGTGTCGGGCAGGCTCTTCGGCTGCCGCTCGAGCGCGACTTCGAGCACCTTGTCGATCCACTTCACCGGGACGATCTCGAGCCGGTTCTTGATGTTGTCCGGGATCTCGACCAGGTCCTTCACGTTCTCTTCCGGGATCAGCACGGTCTTGATGCCGCCGCGGTGCGCCGCGAGCAGCTTCTCCTTCAGGCCGCCGATCTGCAGCACTTCGCCGCGCAGCGTGATCTCGCCGGTCATGGCGACGTCCGCCTTCACCGGGATGCCCGACAGCACAGACACCATCGCGGTGGCGATGCCGATGCCGGCGCTCGGGCCGTCCTTCGGCGTCGCGCCTTCCGGCAGGTGAATGTGGATGTCGTTCTTTTGATAGAAGTCTTCCTTCACGCCGAGCTTGCGCGAGCGCGTGCGCACCACGGACAGCGCCGCCTGGATCGACTCCTGCATCACGTCGCCCAGCTTGCCGGTGGTCGTCGTCTTGCCCTTGCCGGGCATGGTGACCGCTTCGATCGTCAGCAGCTCGCCGCCGACCTCGGTCCAGGCCAGGCCGGTGACTTGTCCTACCTGGTTCTGCTTCTCGGCCATGCCGAAGGTGTAGCGGCGCACGCCGAGGAACTTGTCGAGGTTCTTGGGCGTGACGGTGATGCGGTGAGGCTTGCCCGCTTTGTCCCCTTCCGCTGCCTGCTTCTCGGTGAGGAGCTGCTTCACCGCCTTGCGGCAGATCTTGGAGATCTCGCGCTCCATGGCGCGCACGCCGGCCTCGCGCGTGTAGTAGCGCACGATGTCGCGGATCGCGGCCTCGGAGACCGAGAGCTCGCCATCCTTCAGGCCCGTTGCCTTGATCTGCTTGGGCAAGAGATACCGCGTGGCGATGTTCATCTTCTCGTCCTCGGTGTAGCCCGAGAGACGGATCACTTCCATCCGGTCGAGGAGCGGCGGCGGGATGTTGAGCGTATTCGCCGTGGCAACGAACATCACCTCCGACAGGTCGTACTCGACCTCGATGTAGTGGTCGGTGAAGGTGTTGTTCTGCTCCGGGTCGAGCACCTCGAGCAGCGCGGACGACGGATCGCCGCGCCAGTCGGCGCCCATCTTGTCGACTTCATCCAAGAGGAAGAGCGGGTTCTTCACCTGCACCTTCGACATGTTCTGCAGGATCTTGCCCGGCATCGAGCCGATGTAGGTGCGGCGGTGGCCGCGGATCTCGGCCTCGTCGCGCACGCCGCCGAGCGACATGCGCACGAACTTGCGGTTGGTCGCGCGCGCGATCGACTGGCCGAGCGAGGTCTTGCCGACGCCGGGCGCGCCGACGAGACAAAGAATGGGCGCTTTCATCTTGTCGACGCGCGTCTGCACGGCCAGGTACTCGACGATGCGCTCCTTCACCTTTTCCAGGCCGTAGTGATCCTTGTCCAGGATCTCCTGCGCCTGCTTGATGTCCTTCGAGATCTTCGACTTCTTCTTCCAGGGCAGATTGACCAGCGTCTCGATGTAGTTGCGCACCACGGTCGCTTCGGCGGACATGGGCGACATGAGCTTGAGCTTCTTCAGCTCCGATTCCGCCTTCTTGCGCGCTTCCTTGTGCATGTGCGCGCGGCGGATCTTCTTCTCCATCTCCTCGAGGTCCGCGCCCTCCTCGCCTTCGCCGAGCTCTTTCTGGATCGCCTTCACCTGCTCGTTGAGGTAGTACTCGCGCTGGCTCTTCTCCATCTGGCGCTTGACGCGCCCGCGGATGCGCTTCTCGACCTGGAGGATGTCGATCTCGGTCTCGAGCTGCGAGAGCAGGTGCTCGAGCCGGGCTTTCACGTCGAACATCTCGAGCACCTGCTGCTTCTGCTCGAGCTTGAGCGGCAGGTGCGCCGCGACCGTGTCGGCCAGCCGGCCTGCCTCGTCGATGCCGGAAAGCGAAGTCAGGATCTCCGGCGGGATCTTCTTGTTCAGCTTGACGTACTGGTCGAACGCCGAGAGCAGCGCGCGGCGCAGCGCCTCGACTTCAGGCACGGGTGCGACATCGGGCGGCACCGCGGAGGCTTCGGCCACCCAGTGCGTGCGCACGTCGACTACGTCGCGGATGTGTGCGCGCGTGCCGCCTTCGACCAGCACCTTCACCGTGCCGTCGGGCAGCTTCAGCATCTGCAGAATGTTGGAGACGCAGCCGATCGAGTACATGTCCTGCGGAGTTGGATCGTCCTTGGCGGCGGATTTCTGCGCGACCAGCAGGATCGATTTGCCGGCTTCCATCGCCGTCTCCATCGCCTTGATGGACTTCGGGCGCCCCACGAACAGCGGTATCACCATGTGGGGGAACACCACCACATCGCGCAGCGGGAGCAGCGGGTACTGGACGATTTCGGCGGCGGGGGTCGGTTCGGACATTTAGATTAGCCTCTTCAAGGGGTTGGGCCCGCACAATAGATGCGGCTTTCCCCCAGAAAAATCAATGGCTCAAGCCTACACACATCGCTCTTACGCTGCAATGCGGAATACGTGACGAAATGTAGTGTGGCGACCGGTGGCCCGGTCAGGGGACCAACGGCGCAGCTATGCCGAGCTTCCGCCCGCAACTTTGTGACTATCCGAGTAAATGAGGAGCGGCTTGCCGTCGGCCGAAATCATCTGCTCGTCGACCACGACCTTGCTGACATTCTCGAGCGTGGGTAATTCGTACATCGTGTCGAGCAGCACCTGCTCGAGGATGGAGCGCAGGCCGCGCGCGCCGGTCTTGCGGGCGAGCGCCTTCTTTGCCACGGCGCCGAGGGCGCCGGTGCGGATCTCGAGCTCCACGCCTTCCATGAGGAACAGGCGCTGGTACTGCTTGATGAGCGCGTTCTTGGGCTCGGTGAGGATCTGGATCAGCGCGTGCTCGTCGAGCTCCTCCAGCGGGGCGACCACCGGCAGCCGGCCGACGAACTCGGGGATGAGCCCGTACTTGATAAGGTCTTCGGGCTCGACCGCCTTCAGCAGGTCGTAGGTCGCCTTCGAGTTCTTCGGGCTCTTCACTTCGGCGCCGAAGCCGATGCCCGTCTTCTCCGTGCGGTTGCGGACGATCTTCTCGAGGCCGTCGAACGCGCCGCCGCAGATGAAGAGGATGTTCGTCGTGTCGACCTGCACGAAGTCCTGGTTCGGATGCTTGCGGCCGCCCTGCGGCGGCACGGAAGCAATCGTGCCTTCCACCAGCTTGAGCAGCGCCTGCTGCACGCCCTCGCCCGAGACATCGCGGGTGATCGACGGGTTGTCGGACTTGCGCGAGATCTTGTCGATCTCGTCGATGTACACGATGCCGCGCTTCGCCTTGTCGACGTCGTAGTCGCAGTTCTGCAAGAGCTTCTGGATGATGTTCTCGACGTCCTCGCCGACGTAGCCGGCTTCCGTGAGCGTCGTCGCGTCAGCAATCACGAACGGCACGTTCAACAATCTCGCGAGCGTCTGCGCGAGAAGGGTCTTGCCCGAGCCGGTGGGCCCGATCAGCAGGATGTTGGATTTCGCGAGCTCGACCTCGTCGTTCTTCGACAGGTGCTTGAGCCGCTTGTAGTGGTTGTAGACCGCGACGGAAAGAATCTTCTTCGCCGTGTCCTGCCCGATCACATAGGAATCGAGGATCTGGCGGATCTCGCGCGGCGTGGGAAGGTCGGACTTCGACCCCTTGCCGCCCTTATCGGACGCCGTCTCCTCGCGGATGATGTCGTTGCAAAGCTCGATGCACTCGTCGCAGATGAAGACCGACGGGCCGGCGATGAGCTTGCGCACTTCGTGCTGGCTCTTTCCGCAGAAGGAGCAGTAGAGGAGCTTTTCGCCGGACGAGCTTTTTTCTGACACTTACACGTTCTCCCTGCCGTTTAGACGTTGTCCCGGCTGACCAGGACCTTGTCCGCTATCCCGTACTTTACCGCGTCTGGCGCTCCCATGAAAAAGTCGCGCTCCGTGTCCCGCTCGATGACGTTGATCGGCTTGCCGGTGTGCTTTGCAAGAATTTCATTCAGCCGGCCGCGCAGGTACAGGATTTCCTTGGCATGGATCTCGATATCGGTCGCCTGCCCCTGGAACCCGCCCATGGGCTGGTGAATCATGACGCGCGAGTTCGGCAGGCAGAAACGCTTGTCCTTTTCGCCCGATGCCAGGAGCAGCGCACCCATGCTCGCTGCCTGTCCGACGCAGAGGGTACTCACGTCCGGCTTGATGAATTGCATCGTGTCGTAGATCGCGAGCCCCGCGGAAACCGAGCCGCCGGGCGAGTTGATATAGAAAAAGATGTCCTTGTCGGGGTTTTCCGACTCGAGGAACAGGAGCTGGGCGACGATCAGGTTGGCCGTGACTTCGGTCACGGGGCCGACCAGGAAGACGACACGCTCCTTCAGCAGCCGCGAATAGATGTCGTAGGCGCGCTCGCCGCGTCCGGACTGCTCGATGACCATGGGGATTAACCCCAGGCCTTGGGGCTCATCCCATTTGTGTTCCCACTTCATGCGCTGGCTCCCATCAGATCATCGAAGGCCATGGGCTTGTCTGCCACCTTCACTTTCGACAAGACCCACTTGACGACGTTGGCTTCCAGCGCCACGCCTTCCATTTCCGATAGCCGCTGCGGCTGCATGTAGAACCATTTTACTACCTCGGCGGGACTCTCATAAGTTTGCGCCTCCTGCTCCACGACGGCGCGCACGTCTGCCGGCTTCGGTTGCAGGTTTTCGCTCCGCGCGAGGTCGCCGATGATGAGTCCGAGCGCGACGCGCCGCTTCGCGGTGGCTTCAAACGCCGCAGGATCGAGCGGCACCTGGCCCGGTTTGAGTCCGCGCGCCTGCAGGTCGGCCGCCGCGCGCTCGACGAGACTCTGCGCCTCCATCTGGATGAGCGATTTCGGCAGCACGATCGGCGTCGCATCGAGCACCGCCTGCAGCACCTGCGACTTCACCCGCGCTTCGACGCGCTTCGCGGTCTCGCGCTCGACGTTGGCGCGGATTTCCTGACGCATCTTGTCCAGGTCGCCGTCGGCGACACCGAGGCTCTTCGCGAACTCGGCGTCGAGCTCGGGCAGCTGCGGCTCTTCCAGCTTCTTCACCGTCAGGTTGAACGACGCCTTCTTGCCCGCCACTTCCTTGCCGTGGTAATCGCCGGGAAAAGTGAGGTCGAACGTCTTCGCTTCGCCGGGCGCCATGCCCCGCGCAGCGCTGTTGAACTCTGGCAGCATGCGGCCGTCGTCGATGCTGAAGACGAAGTTCTCCGCCTTACCGCCCTGGAAGGGCTCGCCGTCGATCGTGCCTTCGAAGTCGACCGTGAGGCGATCGCCTTCCTTCGCCGCGCGCTGCGCCTCGACGAAACGCGTGCGTTGCTTGCGCAGGATGCCGATGGTCTTCTCCACCGCTGCGTCGTCGACGCTCACCTGCGGGCGCTCGACGGTCACGTTCGAGAGCTCGCCGACCTTCACTTCCGGATAGACCTCGAACGTCGCGCTGAACTCGAGCGATGCCGTGTCGCCGCCGTCCTTCTTTTCGATGCGCGGGAAACCCGCGACCTTGAGGTTCGCTTCCTTGACGACTTCGCTGAATGACTTCTGCACCGCATCGGTCAGCACTTCCGAGCGCACCTGCGGCCCGTAGGTCTGCGCGACGATCTTCATCGGCACCTTGCCGGGCCGGAATCCGGGCATCTTGATGTTGCGCGCAAGCTGCTTGAGCCGCGCGTCAATTTGGCGCTCGATATCCGCGGCGGGCAGCGTCATCGATACGCGCCGCTCGAGCCCTTCTAGCGTTTCCACGTTTGCCATCCTTTTTGTTCCTTGGTGCGAAGGGAGGGACTCGAACCCACACGCCTCGCGGCGCCAGCTCCTAAGGCTGGTGCGTCTACCAATTCCGCCACCCTCGCAGCCGTCGTGAAGCCCAAAAAGCAGGATAAAAACAACGTATTATACCCGCGCCGCGGTTTCCGATTCGCAGCCCGAATGCCGGTCGAACACTACGAAAATTTCCCGGTCGCATCGCTGCTCCTGCCCAGGCGCCTGCGCGCGCCGATCGAGATCATTTACCGGTTTGCACGCAGCGCGGACGACATCGCCGACGAAGGAGTCGATTCCTCTGATGTACGGCTTCGCAGATTAAGCGTCTACCAGCGCGCGCTCGAGCGCATCGCGGCAGGCGAAATGCCGGCGGAGCCGGTCTTTGGCGAAGTAGCGAGAATCGTGCGCGAGCACGCGCTGCCGGTGCAGCTCTTCGCCGACCTGATCAACGCCTTCAGTCAGGACGTTACGAAGACACGCTATGCCGACTTTCCCGACCTTCTGGACTACTGTCGCCGCTCGGCGAATCCGGTCGGACGGCTCCTGCTGCATCTTTTCAAACGAACGTCTGAAACCGACCTCGCCGCATCCGACGCTGTCTGCACCGCGCTGCAGCTGATCAACTTCTGGCAGGACATCGAGCTCGACTTCGCCAAGGGAAGGATTTACCTGCCGCAGGACGACATGACGCGGCACGGCGTGAGCGAGCGCCACATCGCCGAGCAGCGCTGCGACGATGCATGGCGCGCCCTCCTCGGCTTCGAGGTGCAGCGCAGCCGCGAGATGATCCTTCGCGGCAAGCCGTTGGCGCGCTCGCTGCCCGGACGCATGGGCCTCGAGATCCGCGCCACGATCCAGGGCGGCCTGCGCATCCTCGAGAAGATCGAGCAGGCGAAGTACGACGTCTTCCGGCGCCGGCCGGTGCTGCGCGGCCTGGACTGGCCGCTGCTCCTCGCGCGCGCGGTATGAGATCAGGCTATGCTTATTTTTGCCGCCCCCCTGTTAAGGGGGGCGTGAGCGAAGCGAACGGGGGGTTGGTTTTTAGAAATAGAAAAGCAAAACCCCCCGCTCGCCAACAGCTCGCTTCCCCCCTTGACAGGGGGGCGACCCAAAATCGCGCCTGATATGTCGCCAGACGAGTATTGCCAGCGAAAGGCGGCATCGAGCGGTTCAAGTTTTTACTACTCGTTCCTCTTCCTTCCGCCGGAGCGGCGCCGCGCGATCACGGCGCTCTATGCGTTCTGCCGGGAAGTCGACGATGTAGTCGATGAAGGCCTCGATCCGCAGGTGGCGGCGGCGAAGCTCGCGTGGTGGCGCGCCGAGGTAGCGAATCTCTTCGCGGGGAAGGCGCAGCACCCGGTCACACGCGGCCTCGAACCGCACCTCAAGTCGTTCGGCATCACCGCCGAGCGCCTCGGCCAGATCATCGACGGCATGGAGATGGACCTGCGCCAGACGCGCTACCTCGACTGGGCGGGGCTCGAGCGCTACTGCTATCACGTCGCAGGCGTCGTCGGGCTGCTGGCGGCCGGCATCTTCGGCTACCGCGACGCGCGCACGCTCGAATACGCCAAGAACCTCGGCATCGCTTTCCAGCTCACCAACATCATTCGCGACGTCGGCGAAGACGCGCGGAAGAATCGGGTCTACCTGCCGGTCGAGGATCTGCAGCGCTTTGGCGTGCCCGCCGGCGATGTACTGCAAGCAAAGGAAACGCCGGCCTTCCGCTCGCTGATGGAATTCGAAGCCGAGCGCGCACGCCGCTACTACGAGAAAGCGATGTCCGCGCTGCCGCCGCAAGACCGGCGCACGCAGCGCCCCGGGCTCATCATGGCGGCGATCTACCGCACGCTGCTCGACGAGATCCAGCGCGAGGGCTTCCAGGTCCTCACGCGGCGCACGTCGCTCACTCCGCTGCGGAAATTCTGGATCGCCTGGCGCACGTGGGTCGCGGCGTAGCAATCATAGGTGCGGGCTACGCGGGCATGGCGGCGGCCGTTACGCTCGCCGAACGCGGCGTGCCTGCGACCGTGTTCGAGTCCGGGCCTGTGCCCGGGGGGCGCGCCCGGCGGGTCCAATCGCAGGGTACCGAGCTCGACAATGGCCAGCACATCCTCATCGGCGCGTACATTGAGCTCTACCGGCTGATGCAGACCGTCGGCGTGCCATCCGACGCGCTGCTGCGCATGCCGCTCGAGATCCGCTATGCCGCGCACTTTTCTTTCCGACGGTTGTGGTTACCCGAGCCTTTCGGCCTCGCTGGCGGTCTCCTCACCGCGCGCGGCATGCCCTTCGGCGAGCGCGTAGGAGCGGCGCAGTTCATCGCACACCTGCGGCGAGCGCAATTCAAGCTGAGCGCCGACATGCCGGTGAGCGAGTTGCTCGCCCAGCACAAGCAGAACGGCAGCGTCGCGCATTACCTGTGGCGACCACTGTGCGTCTCGGCGTTGAACACGCCGCCCGAGCTCGCATCGGCAAGCGCGTTCCTCGCGGTGCTGCGCGACACGCTCGGCGGCGCCGCCGAGGCGAGCGATCTGCTATTGCCGCGCGTGGATCTGTCGCGCCTTTTCCCGGAACCCGCTGCGGACTACGTGCGCTCGCATGGCGGCGAGATGCGCCTGCAAACGCCCGTCAAGGACCTCGGCGCGCTGCGCCAGTCTTTCGATCGCGTGATCGTCGCCGTCGGCCCGCACCAGCTCAAAACCTTGCTGCCCGATGCGCCGGAGTATTCGTACCAGCCGATCTACACCTGCTACCTGCAGTACGGAGAGAACGTGCGCCTGCCGCTGGCGATGCTCGGCCTTGCCGACGGCCTGGTGCAATGGGTGTTCGATCGCGGCGCGCTGCTCGGCGAGAAAGGCCGCCTCGCTTGCGTGATCAGCGCGCAGGGCGATCATCAGCAGATGTCGCTCGACGAGCTCGCCGAGACCTGCCATCGCGAGCTCGCGCAAGCCGAGCTGGTGGCCGAAAAGCCCGCCTGGTCGCGCGTCATTGCCGAGAAGCGGGCCACGATTACCTGCGCACCCGGTGCAAAGGCGCTGCCGGCGGCGCCGGAGGGCATCTCGTTCGCTGGCGATTACACCGATCCCGAGTACCCGCCGACGCTCGAGGCAGCGGTGCGCAGCGGCATCCGCGCGGCGCGAGCGATCGATGGATAGCGTGTTGCGCCAGGCCATCGCGCAGCGGCGCCTGGTCAGCTTCGCTCTCGACGGACGGCGCCGTATTGGCGAGCCCCACGATTACGGCATGATCGGTGGCGAAAGCCGCTCCGGCCCGCCGATCGGCTGGCGCTGGGCCGTGCTATCGAAAATTTCAGACTTGAAGCTCCTCGACGAGCGATTTCCCGGACCGCGACCAGCGCCTTCGGGACGGCACATGGCGTGGGATATTCTCTTCGCTTCGGTGTCGTCTAATCTGCGGTCCCGCTAGGAGACTCCATTGGAATACAGGCAACTCGGCGGGTCCGGCTTCATGGTGCCGGTGCTCACGCTCGGCACCGGCACGTTCGGCGGCGGCAATGAATTCTTCAAGGCCTGGGGCGCAGCCGATGTGGCCGAGGCAAAACGCATGGTCGATATCTGTCTCGAGGCCGGCGTCAACATGTTCGACTCGGCCGACGGCTACTCGAACGGGCTCGCCGAAGAGATCCTCGGCCAGGCTATCAAGGGCCGCCGCGACGCCGTGATCATCTCCACCAAGGGCAGCTTCCGCCGCGGTCCGGGGCCAAACGATGTCGGCTCATCGCGCCACTACCTGATTCGCGCGGTCGAAGCGAGCCTGCGGCGGCTGGGCACCGACTACATCGACCTCTATCAGCTGCACTCCTTCGACGCGCTGACGCCGGTCGAGGAAGCGGTCGCCACGCTCGACGGCATGGTGCGCGCCGGCAAGATCCGCTACATCGGCTGCTCCAACTTCTCCGGCTGGCACCTGATGAAGTCACTTGCCTACTCCGAGAAGCACGGCCTCGCGCGCTACGTCGCACACCAAGCCTATTACTCGCTCGTCGGGCGCGATTACGAATGGGAGCTGATGCCGCTCGCCCTCGACCAGAAAGTCTCGGCGGTCATCTGGAGCCCGCTCGGCTGGGGACGCCTCACGGGCAAGATCCGCCGCGGCCAGCCGCTGCCGCAGGTGAGCCGGCTGCAAAGCAAGCTCGTGCGCGACAAGGGACCGCAGATTGCGGACGAGCACCTCTATCGCGCGGTCGATGCGCTCGACGCGGTCGCGAAAGAGACCGGCAAGACCGTGCCGCAGATCGCGCTCAACTGGCTCCTGCAAAGGCCGTCGGTCGCCACGCTCATCATCGGCGCACGCACCGAGGAGCAGCTGAAGCAGAACCTTGGCGCGGTCGGCTGGAAATTGAGCGCCGAGCAGATCGCCCGGCTCGATGCGGCCAGCACGGTGCCGCTCGCCTATCCCTACTGGCACCAGCGCGGCACGTTCATCGACCGCAATCCGCCCGCGGTCTAGAGCTGACAGAATAATTACGTACTAAGTACGGAATTCAGAGGTTGCGAAGGAGTTGCACGGCCTGGTCAACGCGCTCGACCGGCAGTACTTCCAGGTTCGGGATCTTCGCCTTCGGTGCGTTGGCGCGCGGGATGATGATCTTCTCGAAGCCGAGCTTGGCCGCTTCGCGCAGCCGCTCCTGACCGCGCGGCGCCGGGCGAACTTCGCCGGCGAGCCCGATCTCGCCGAACACCGCGACCTTGCCGGCGATGGCACGATCCGTCAGCGAGGAAACGACGGCCAGGGAAACGGCGAGGTCGGCCGCGGGCTCGGCGATGCGCACGCCGCCCACCGCGTTGACGAACACGTCCTGCTCCCAGGTCGCGAGGCCGGCGTGGCGATGCAGCACCGCGAGCAGCATGGCGAGCCGGTTCTGCTCCAGGCCGACCGACAGGCGCCGCGGATTCGGCGTGTGGGCCGAGTCGACCAGCGCCTGGATTTCCACCAGCAACGGGCGCGTGCCTTCGATGGTCACGAGCACGCACGACCCGGCGACCGGTTTCTCGTGCGTCGACAGGAAGAGCGCCGACGGATTGCTCACGCCGCGCAAGCCCTTCTCGGTCATCGCGAACACGCCGAGCTCGTTCACCGCACCGAAGCGGTTCTTCACCGCGCGCACCAGCCGGAACGCGGAGTGCGGATCGCCCTCGAAGTAGAGCACCGTATCGACGATGTGCTCCAGCACCCGCGGGCCGGCGATGGCGCCTTCCTTCGTGACGTGGCCGATGAAGAGCAGCGCGATGCCATTGCGCTTCGCGTGACGCGTGAGCTGCGCCGCGCACTCGCGCACCTGGGCGACCGATCCGGGCGCCGATTGCAGCGTCTCGGACCAGAGCGTCTGGATCGAGTCGATGACGGCGACGCGCGGCTTCGCCGAATCGAGCGTGGCGACGATGCGCTCCAGTTGCGTTTCCGCGAGCAGACGCAGCGACGTGGATTGGAGCGCGAGGCGCCGTGCCCGCATCGCTATTTGCTCGGCCGATTCCTCGCCGGTGACATAGAGCGTCGCCACCGAAGCGGATACCGCATGCAGCGCCTGCAGAAGCAAAGTCGATTTGCCGATGCCGGGATCGCCGCCAAGGAGCGAGACCTGGCCGGCCACCAGGCCGCCGCCGAGCGCGCGGTCGAGCTCGGCGAGGCCGCTCGGAATGCGGTCGAGCTCCTGCGCGTGCACCGATTCGAGCGGGATGGCCTTGGTGGCTTCGGCGGCGTAGCGATGCGAGCCGCCGCCCTTGTCCACTGCGGTCTCGGTCAGCGTGCCGGCCGCGCCGCATGAAGGGCAGGCGCCGAACCACTGCAGCGCCGAGGCGCCGCAGTCGGAGCAGACGTAGGCGGTCTTGGCCTTCGCCACTACGCCACCTCGGCTACCGGCACGCGCGGCGCGAGCGCGCAGAGGAGCTCGTAGCTCAACGTGCCCGCGGCGGCGCCGACTTCATCCGCCGACAGGCCTTCGCCCCACAGCGTCACGGGCGTGCCGATGCCGGCAGCGGGGATGCCGCTCAGGTCGACCATGATCATGTCCATCGATACCCGACCAACGATGCGGGTGCGCTGCCCGTTGACCAGCACCGGCGTGCCGACCGGCGCGTGGCGCGGATAGCCGTCGGCGTAGCCACACGCGACGATGCCGATATCGAGCTCGCCCACCGCCTCGTAGCTGAAGCCGTAGCCGACGCGCTCGCCCGGCTGCAGATGCTGCGTTGCGATGATCTCGGAGGTGAGCGTCATCGCCGGCTTGAGATCGAATGTCTCCGCGGGACGATCGGCAAAAGGCGAGCAGCCGTAGAGCATGATGCCGGGGCGCACCCACTCGCCGTGCGCTTCCGGAAAGCGCAGCAACGCTGCGGAATTCGCGAGCGAACGCCGATGGGGGAAAGATTTTGTCATTTCCCCAAACCACTCCAGCTGTGCCTTCACGCCCGTTGCACCATCGGCATCGGCGAAATGCGTCATCAAGGTAATCGACTTCACGCGCGGATTCTCGCGCAGCGCCTGGTAGCTCGCGCCCAGGTTCTCGAGCGTGAATCCCAGGCGGTTCATGCCGCTGTTCAATTTCAGGTAGATGTCGATCGGCCCGCCGGGCTCGACCGTGCGCAGCATGTCGACCTGGGCGGCGCTGTGGATGACCGGTGTCAGCGCGTATTTGTGCAGCAGCGGCACGTCGAGCGGCTTGAACACGCCTTCGAGCATCAGGACCGGCTTGTCGATACCGGCGACGCGCAGCCGCGCCGCTTCCTGGAAGTCGAGCACCGCGAAACCGTCCGCCGCGGCGAGCGCGCGCGCCGCGCGCTCGAGGCCGTGACCGTAGGCATTCGCCTTGATCACCGCCCAGATCTTCGCCGCTCCTGCGTGGCGGCGAGCGACGGCCAGATTGTGCGCGAGAGCGCTCGCCGAAATGGCGGCGCGGATGGGGCGTGGCATCTCGCCTATTGTGCTATAAACGCCCGCGCTTCTAGAGGAGAGAAGCGCAGCACGAAAGGCATGTGAACCGAGGCTTCTACATAATAATGGCGGCGCAGTTTTTCTCGTCGCTCGCCGACAATGCGCTGCTCGTCGCGGCGATCGCGCTGCTGATGCAGGCCGACGCGCCGTCCTGGCTTACGCCGTACCTCAAGTTCTTCTTCGTCATCTCCTACGTGCTGCTCGCGCCCTACGTCGGCGCGTTCGCCGACCGCCTGCCGAAAGGCCAGGTGATGTTCCTCGCCAACAGCGTGAAGATCGTCGGCTGCGTGCTGATGCTGTGGGGCCTCGATCCGCTCGCCGCCTACGCCGTCGTCGGCCTCGGCGCCGCGGCGTATTCGCCGGCCAAGTACGGCATCCTCACGGAATACCTGCCGCACAAGCAGCTCGTGGTGGCGAACGGCTGGATCGAAGGCCTGACCGTCGCCTCCATCATATTGGGGACGATGCTCGGCGGCCTGCTGCTGCACGCCAATGTGTCCGGCGTCCTGCTGCACTTCGACTTTCCGTTCATCGACACCGGCGTCGACACGCCGGCCGAGGCCGCGATCGCGATCATCGTGGTGGTCTATGCCGTCGCCGCGCTCTTCAACCTCGAGGTGCCGCGCACGGGCGTCACGCTCAAGCACCTGCCCGCCGACCCGCTGCAGACGGTGCGCGATTTCGGCCGCTGCGTGCAGTACCTCTGGAAGGACCGGCTCGGTCAGGTCTCGCTCGCGGTGACCACGCTTTTCTGGGGCGCCGGCGCGACGCTGCAGTTCATCGTCATCGAGTGGGCGCGGGTCGCGCTGCATTTCGATCTCGCCAAGGCGGCGATCCTGCAGGGCGTGACCGCCGTCGGCATCGCCATCGGCGCCATCCTCGCCTCGGCCTGGGTTTCGCTCGACCGCGCGGTGCGCGTGATCCCGCTCGGCATCGTCATGGGGCTCGTCGTCATCTCGATGATCTTCGTCAACCAGGTGTGGCTCGCGGTCGGGCTGATGATCCTGATCGGCGGCCTCGCCGGCTTCTTCGTCGTGCCGATGAACGCCCTGCTCCAGCACCGCGGCCACCACCTCGTCGGCGCCGGCCGCTCTATCGCGGTGCAGAACTTCAACGAGAACACGTCGATCCTGGTGATGATCGCGCTCTACTCGCTGCTCCTGAACGTCGGCCAGTCGATCTACCTGGTGATCCTGCTCTTCGGCCTCTTCGTCTCCTGCACCATGGGCGTGGTGCAACTCTGGTTCTCACGCAACCGGCGCATCCATGCCGACGAAATAGAGCGCCTGCTGGCGTTTGCGCGCGCGGAAGACCCGCACCCGAAGCGCGGCCGCTAGAGCGAAGCCATCGTCTTCCTGGCGAAGACGAGATCGGCCCAGGCCTTCGATTTATCCGGCAGGCTGCGCAGCAGGTAGGCCGGGTGGTAGGTGACGATGAGCGGCACGCCCTCGTAGCTGTACACGCGCCCGCGCAGGCTCGCGATGCTGGCATCGCTCGCGAGCAGCGTCTGCGCCGCGAAGCGTCCCATGGCGATGATCAGCTTTGGTTGGATGAGCGCGATCTGCCGCTTGAGGAACGGCGTGCACTTCTCGACCTCGTCGGGCTCGGGATTGCGATTGCCGGGCGGCCGGCATTTGAGGACGTTGGCGATGTAGACGTTCTCGCCGCGCTTGAGGTCGATCGCCGCGAGCATGTTGTCGAGGAGCTTCCCCGCCTGCCCGACGAACGGCTCGCCGAGCCGGTCTTCTTCCGCGCCCGGCGCCTCGCCGATCAGCATCCAGTCGGCGTTCTCGTCGCCGACGCCGAACACCGTCTGCGCGCGCGACTTGTGCAGCGCGCACGCTGTGCACGCCGGCACCGCCTGCTTGATCTCGATCCATTGGGTCCCCGCCTCCGCGGGGACGACCGGCGCGTTGGCCGGTCGGTTCCGCAGACGCCAGACCGGCGCAAGGCCCATCTCGGCCAGCACATCGTGCCTGCGGCTCACAGGACCAGCGTCAGGACGAGCGCGTCCTCGCGCCCCGAGTGCGCCGGGTAGTAGCCGCGGCGCACGGCGACCTTGCGGAAGCCAAAGCGCGTATAGAGCTTCTGCGCCGCGCGGTTGCTCGGGCGCACTTCCAGGAAAACGTTCTTCGCGCCGAGCCTGCGCGCCAGACCCGCGGCTTCGCCAAGGAGCGCTGCGCCGTGGCCGCGCCGTTGGTGCGGCTCGGCGATCGAAAGGTTTAGGAGATGCGCCTCCCCCGCCGCCACCATCAGGATGAAGTAGCCGACGAGCTCGCCGTTCACGCGCCAGGTGCGGCATTCGTAGCCCGCCCGCAGCGAGTCGGCAAAGTTGGCTTGCGTCCAGGGGTGGGTGTAGATCGCCTGCTCGATCGCCATCACTTCGGGCAGGTCGTCCTCCCGCATGCGCTCGAGCTCCGGAACGTCTTTCAGTACCGCGCTCATCGGCTCGCCAGCTCCGCCTTCGTAAAAGCCACCTTGTCGCGCACGTAGATCGGCGCGGCGAGCGCGGCATCGACGCCTTCGCCGGCCGCAAGCCGCGGCGCGGCAAGCTGCGCGACCGCGATCGCGGTCGGATGCACTTCGGGCAGCACTCGCTTCAATCCGAGGTTCCCGTAGACCGCAAAGCCGTTGCCGGCGCCGATCCATTCTCCGGCCGGCGGCTGCGGCGCATTCTCCGGCGCTATGCACTGTGCCGCGATCACCTCGCGCCAGCGGCGGTCGTGCTTTTCGAGCGCCGCATAATACACTTCGCGCATCCGCGCATCGATGCACGCGACGACGCGCGGCTCGCCTGATTCCTGCGCGATCGCTTCCAGCGACGAGATGCCGAGCACCGGCAGGTCCCTCGCAAGGGCGAGCCCCTGCGCGAGCCCGCAGGCGATACGCAAGCCGGTGAACGAGCCGGGCCCGGCGCCGAAGGCCACCGCCTGCAGATCGGCGATGGCCAAGCCCGCGTTCTTGAGCAGCTCTTCGAGCATCGGCAGCGCGAGCTCCGAGTGGCGATGCCCGGCGCGACGCTCGAGCCCGGCGATCTCGCCCTCGATGGAAATCGCGACCGAGCACCACTCGCTTGATGTTTCGAATGCTGCGAACCTCATAGCTGATTCTATATACTGGCCGCCATGAAAGAACATCGCATAGCCGTCATCCCCGGTGACGGCATCGGACGCGAGGTGATCCCCGAGGGCGTGCGCGTTCTCGAGGCCGTCGGCGCCAAGCACGGCATCCGTCTCAACTGGACGCAGTTCGACTGGAGCTGCGACTACTACATGAAGCACGGCAAGATGCGGCCAGACGACGCGCCCGACGTGCTGCGCAAGTTCGACGCGATCTTCTTCGGCGCGGTGGGCGATCCGAAGCGCGTGCCCGACCACATCTCGGTGTGGGGATTGCTGATCGATTTCCGCCGCATCTTCGACCTCTATGTGAACCTGCGGCCGGTGCGCCTGTTCAAAGGCATGCCCTGCCCGCTGGCTGGCCGCAAACCCGGCGACATCGATTACTTCGTGATCCGCGAGAACACCGAAGGCGAGTACGGCAATGTCGGCGGCCGCATGTACGAAGGCACCGAGCGCGAAGTGGTGACGCAACTTTCGACTTTCTCGCGCAAAGGCACCGATCGCATCATGAAGTACGCCTTCGAGCTCGCCCGCACGCGGAAGAAGCACCTCACCTCGGCGACAAAATCCAACGGCATCTCGATCACCATGCCGTATTGGGACGAGCGCTTCGCGGCCATGGCGAAAAACTATCCGGACGTGCGCACCGACCAGTACCACGTCGACGGCTTGACCATCCAGATGGTGCTGAACCCCGACCGCTTCGACGTGATCGTCGCCTCCAACCTCTTCGGCGACATCCTCTCCGACCTCGGCCCGGCCACCGCCGGCACGATCGGCATCGCCGCCTCCGGCAACATCAACCCGGAGCGCACCGCGCCTTCCATCTTCGAGCCGGTGCACGGCTCGGCGCCCGACATCGCAGGCAAGAAGATCGCCAACCCGCTCGCCACCATCTGGTCGGGCGCGCTGATGCTCGAGCATCTCGGCCACCGCGCGGCGGCGGCGGACATCCTGCGCGCCATCGAGCAGGTCATCATCGACGGCCCGCACACGCCGGACATGAAAGGGAAGGCGAGCACCGCCGAGCTCGGCGCAGCCGTGGCTGAAGCTGTAAGGGCGCAATCCAAAGTACCGGCGTGAAGAGCTACCGCATCGCTGCCATTCCCGGCGACGGGATCGGCAACGAGGTGATCCCGGCGGGCATCGAAGTCCTCGAGAAGCTGCAGGACGGCTTTCGCCTCGAGTTCGAGCACTTCGACTGGAGCTCGCAGCGCTTCCAGCAAACCGGGCGCTATATCCCCGACGGCGGCCTGGAGAAGCTAAAGGCGTTCGACGCCATCTTCTTCGGCGCGGTCGGCGCGCCCGACGTACCGGACCACCTCTCGCTCTGGGGACTGCGCCTGCCGATCTGCCAGGGCTTCGACCAGTACGCCAACGTGCGGCCCGCTCGCGTCCTGCCCGGCATCAAGTCGCCGCTGGACAAGGGCAGCGCCATCGATTGGGTCATCGTCCGGGAAAACACCGAGGGCGAGTACTCGGGCGCCGGCGGACGAGTGCACACCGGGCTCGATAACGAGGTCGCGGTCGAGGTTTCGACCTTTACGCGGAGCGGCGTCGAGCGCATCCATCGCTTCGCCTTCGAGCTCGCGCGCCAGCGGCCGCGCAAGCACCTGACGCTGGTGACCAAATCGAACGCCCAGCGCCACGGCATGGTGCTCTGGGATGAGCTGTTCTATGCCGTCGCCAAAGACTTCCCGGAGGTCAAGACCGAGCGCATCCTGGTCGACGCCATGACCACGCGCATGGTGCTGAACCCCGCGGCGATCGACACGGTGGTTGCTTCCAACCTGCACGCCGACATCCTTTCCGACCTGGCGGCGGCACTCTCCGGCTCGCTCGGCATCGCGCCGACGGCCAACCTGAATCCGGAGCGCCGTTTCCCGTCGATGTTCGAGCCGATCCATGGCTCGGCCTTCGACATCACCGGCAAGGGCGTCGCCAATCCGATCGCCACCTTCTGGACCGCGGCCATGATGCTCGAGCACTTAGGTGAAACTCGGGGCTCGGCGCGCCTGATGAAGGCGATCGAAGCCGTCACCGCCCGCAAGATCTTCACGCCCGACCTCGGCGGCAGCGCGCGCACGCGCGACGTCACCGCGGCGGTGATCGGCGCGTTGTAAATTACCTGCCATGGCGCAAGTCCCCGACCCCGAAGCGCTCAATAACCGTGCATGGCGCCTTGCCGAGGCGCCTTCGCGCACGAAGGCCGAAGACGAAGAGATGCTCAAGGCGGCGCAGGCTGCCGCCGAGCACTGGGGGAAAGTCGGCGACGAGCTCGAGCGGGTCCGCGCCGCGATCCTGCTCGGGCAGGTGTACGCCCTCCTCGGCGACGGCACGCAGGCCCTGCACCATGCGCGCGAGGCGTTCGCCTATGTCACGGAGCACGAGGACACTCCCGGCTGGCAGGTCGCCTTTGCCCACGCGGTGATGGCGAACGCGGCGGCGGCGAACGGCGAGCTCTCGCTGCACCAGACCCATTACCAGCGCGCCAAGACGCTGGGCAGCGCGCTCACCGACGACGACGAGCGCGCGCTGTTCGAGGCGACCTTCCGCACCGTCCCCGTTCCCGACTGATGTCGAGCCGCGTCTGGAGCGACGTCGACCGGTACATCACCGAGACGCTCGTGCAGCCGGACGCGGCGCTGGAGGCCGCGCTCGCTGCGAGCGATGCCGCCGGCCTGCCGCAGATCAGCGTCTCGCCGCCGCATGGCAAGTTCCTCTGGCTGCTCGCTCGCCTCGCCAATGCGCGCCGCATCCTGGAGGTCGGCACGCTCGGCGGCTACAGCACCATCTGGCTGGCGCGTGGCCTCGCCTCCGGCGGGCGCCTCATCAGCCTGGAGGCGCTCGAGAAGCACGCCGCAGTCGCACGAGCCAACATCGAGCGCGCGGGCCTCGCCGCGATGGTGGAGATTCGGGTCGGCCAGGCGCTCGACACGCTGCCCCGGGTCGAGGGACCGATCGATCTGGCGTTCATCGACGCCGACAAGCAGAACAACGCGGAGTACTTCCGCTGGGCGCTGAAGCTCTCGCGTCCGGGTAGCCTCATCGTGGTCGACAACGTGGTGCGCGAGGGCAAGGTGATCGATGCGCATTCGCGCGAAGCATCGGTGCTCGGCGTGCGCCGGCTGAACGATCTGCTGGCCGCAGAGAAACGCGTTTCGACGACGGCGATACAGACGGTCGGCATCAAGGGCTACGACGGCTTCGCCGTGGCGCTGGTCCTCGCATGAGCACGATCCTCATCAGCGGCGCGGCGCGCGGCCTGGGACTCGAGCTCGCGCGGCAGTACGCCGCGGACGGCTGGCGCGTGATCGGCACGGTGCGCGATGCGAAGGCGAAGCTTCCCGACGGCGTCGAGGCCCACGTCGCCGACGTGACACGGCCTGAGCAAATCCACACGATTGCAAAGGCCTTGAAAGGCACAGCGCTGGATATCCTGTTCTGCAACGCCGGCATCATCGGCAAGCGCGGCATGGCGCTCGGCAGCTTCGACTACGCTTCGTGGGAGGAAGTGTTGCGGGTCAATGTCCTCGGCGCGGCGGCGCTGGCCGAGGCATTCGTCGACAACGTCGCCGCGAGCGAGCGCAAGGTCATCGCCATGATGTCGAGCCGGCTCGGCTCGATCGCCGAGGCGGGCGGCATGACGCTGCCCTACGCGACGAGCAAGGCGGCGCTCAACATGCTGGTGAAGGGGTTCGCCGCCACGCTCGGGGCCAAGGGCGTGAGGGTGGTCGCGCTGAGCCCGGGCTGGGTGCGAACCGACATGGGCGGCAGCGGCGCGCCGCTCGCCCCGGAGACCTCGGTCGCCGGCCTGCGCAAGGTGATCGCCGGCCTCGCGCCGTCCGACAGCGGCGGATTCTTTTCGCACGACGGATCGCCGATCCCATGGTGAAGGGGCTCGTCGCATCGCTGGAGGTCACCGCCGTGTTGCCGGACGGCAAGCACGTCGACATCAAGGTCAGCATCCGCCCGCCGCACCAGGAAGGTCCGCAATGGATCTCCAGCGTGCTGATCAAGCCGCTACAGGAAAAGGCGATGGAGGTGCGCGGCGTCGATTCGTTCCACGCGGTGTGGCTCGCACTTTCCCTGGTGCTGAAGCTCCTCACGCAGATGAAGGCCGATGGCGTGAAGCTCGAGAACGCCGACGGCAGCGAGTTCCCGCTCGAGGCGTATCTCTCGGGCCTCGACGGCAAGCCCTAAGTTGCTCCACGCCGACAGCGCGCGCAACCGGCTCATCGCGATCGCGCTGGTCTCGTCCTCCTATCTGCTCTTCACGCTGCTCGACGGCAGCGCGAAATGGCTGGTGCGCGGCATGCCGGTCATCATGGTGGTCTGGCTGCGCTTCGTGATGCAGGCGCTGATTGCCGGTGCCGTGCTCTTCCCTCTGCGCGGCGCAGCTCTCGTCAGGACGAACTACCTCGGCTGGCACGCGCTGCGCGCGCTGATGTTCGTCGCGATGACCGGCATGAATTTCTGGGCGCTGCAGTACGTGCAACTCACGGTGACCTCTTCGATCTTCTTCACCGTGCCGCTCGTCATCGGGCTTTTCAGCGCGCTGATCCTCGGCGAGCGCCTGGATGCCGGCCGCTGGATCGCCATCTTCGCCGGATTTGTCGGGGTCCTCGTCATCGTCCGGCCCGGATCGGCCGGCTTCCATCCGGCCATGCTGGCCGCGCTCGCCAACGCGCTGATCTACGCCATGTTCATGCTGATGACGCGCCGGCTCGCCGCCTACGACAGCGCCGAGACCATCCAGTACCTGCCGGCGGTCGGCGCCGCCGTCGTGCTCACGCCGTTTTCGATCGCCGACTGGGAATGGCCCGACACGTGGCTCGAGTGGACCGTGGCATGCCTGCTCGGCCTGTTCGGCGCAGTGGGCCACACGCTGCTCGCGCTCGCGCACCGCTATGCGCCGGCGAGCGTGACCGCGCCCTTCCTCTATCAGCAGGTGTTCTACATGGCGATCTTCGGCTACGTCGTGTTCGGCGACGTGCCGGCGCCCGCGGTGTGGACTGGCGCGCTCGTCGTGGTCGCGAGCGGCCTCTACCTTTTCTATCGCGAGCGCCGCGCGTGATCACGCTTCCGCTCTGGATCGCGATCGCGGTCGGCGCGCTCGCCGCGTGGGCGCTCTACGAGCACCTCCTGATGCCCGCGCTTCGCTGGCTGGTGACGCACCCGGCGAACCAGGTGATCGACGACGTCTCGAGCCGCCTGCGCATCGGCATCCGTCCGTTCCAGCGCACACGGCGCCAGGCGCTGATCCATCGGCTGCTCACCGACCCGAAGGTGCAGCAGGCCGCGGAGCAATGCGCCGAGCGCGAGCGCGCTTCCCTGCCCGCGGTCCTCAGGCGGGTCGAGCGCTACGCGCGCGAGATCGTGCCGGCCTTCAACGCCTACCTCTACTTCCGCCTCGGCTACTGGCTGGGACGGGCGCTCGCGCGCACGCTCTATCGCGTGCGCCTCGGCTACATCGATGCCGACGGCATCGCACGCATCGATCCGGCCGCGACCGTGGTGCTGGTCATGAACCACCGCTCGAACATGGACTACGTGCTGGCCGGCTTCATGGCGGCCGACCAGGCGGCGCTCTCCTACGCGGTGGGCGAATGGGCGCGCATCTGGCCGCTCTCGGCGCTGATCCGGGCGATGGGCGCATATTTCGTGCGGCGCGATTCGGGCGACGAGCTCTACCGGCGCGTGCTCGAGCGCTACATCGTGATGGCCACCGAAGCCGGCGTGCCGCAGGTCGTCTACCCCGAAGGCGGACTGTCGCGCGACGGGCGCATGCGCGAGCCGCGGCTCGGCGTGCTCGACTACATGATGCGCGGCTTTCGCACGGACGGCGAGCGCGACCTCGTGTTCGTGCCGCTCGGCATCAACTACGATCGGGTGCTCGAGGATCGCACGCTGCTGCGCTCCGGCGAGAAGCACTCGGCGCCGCAGGCGCTGTGGGCCATTTTGCGCTTCCTCGGCCGCAACCTGCGGCTCGTGCTGCGCGGCGAGTGGCATCGCTATGGTTACGCCTGCGTCAACTTCGGCCCGCCGCTCTCGATGCGCGAGTACTGCCGGCGGCACGACCTCGACTTCCACCGGCTGAGCGGCGAGCCGCGCAGAGTCGCAATGCGGGCGCTTGGCGCGGAGCTCATGCAAGCCGTCGGGCGCGTGGTTCCGGTGGTGCCCGTCGCGCTGATGGCGGCCGTGTTCGTGCGCCATGCCGAGCGCGCCCTTTCCGAGCTCGAAATCAAGGCCAGAGTAGCGCCGCTTGCCGAGGCGCTCGCCGCCCACGGCGCGCACGTTTACGTGCCGCGCGGCGACTTCGATTACGCGTTGACCGTGGGCCTGCGCATGCTGCGCCTGCGTCGGCTGGTCGAGGAGCGCGACGGCTTGTACCGCGTACGGCAGGCGGAGCTGCCGCTGGTCCGCTATTACGCGAACTCGATCGCCCACCTGCTGTAGGAGTACAGTGGCGCCGGGGGAAGAGGATGGCGAAGGCGAAGCGCAAGGCCTCGACGAAACGCGCGCCGCGCGGCGTCGTCGGCGGCATGACGACCGACTGGTACTGGGAGCAGGACGCCGACCTGCGGTTCACGCGCGTGCAGGTGCGAAGCGGCGACCCCGTCGAGCAGACGCTCGCCCAGCGCATCATCGGCAAGCAACGCTGGGAGACCGGCATCGAGATCGAGGGCGGCTGGGACGCGCATCGGGCGCTGCTGGATGCCCGCCAGCCATTCCGCGATGTCCTCATGTGGCGCGAGCTCGAGGACGGCAATCGCCGCCATGTGCTCACCTCCGGCGAGCCAGTGTTCGATGCCACGGGCAGTTTCACCGGGTATCGCGGCATCGGGCGCGACGTCACGGCGCAAAAACGAGTCGAGCGGCTGCTGCGGCTGGAGCACCGCATCACGCGGCGCCTCGCCGAGAACGCCCCACCGCAGGAAGCGCTCGGCCGCGCGCTGCAAGCGCTCTGCGAGACCGAAGGCTGGGAGTGCGCGGAGATCTGGAAAGTCGACGAGCACGCGAAGCGGCTGCGCTACGCGCATTGGTCCGGCCCCGCGCTCGACGCGCCGAAACCCTTGGTCGCGGTGCCGATCTCGACCGCCGGCCGTGTCACGGCGGTCCTCGAGGTGACCAGCCGGCGCGTGCGCGCGCCGCACAAGCGCGTGCAGCAGGCGCTGCAGGTCATCGCCTCGATGATCGGCCAATACCTCGAGCGCACGGCGGCGGAACAGGCGGTGCGAGAAAGCGAGGCGCGCTTTCGCAGCCTGACCGCGCTCTCCTCCGACTGGTACTGGGAGCAGGACGCCGGCTACCGTTTCACGCGGCTGGAAGGCCGCAACGTGACCGGCGGCGATGAAGGCCTGCGCACGCGGCTGGTCGGCATGCAGCGCTGGGAGAGCGGCCTGGAAATCGAAGGCGGCTGGGACGCGCATCGCGCGATCCTCGACGCGAGGCGGCCGTTCCACGACGTGCTCATGTCGCGCGAGCTCGCCGACGGCACGCTGCGCTACATGCAGGTGAGCGGCGAGCCGATCTTCGGAGCGAGCGGAGAATTCGCCGGCTACCGCGGCGTCGGCCGCGACGTCACCGCGCAGAAGCGCGCGGAATTGATGCTGCGCCTCGAGCACAAGGTCGCCGGCCTGCTCGCCGCCGCCGAGTTCGGCTCGAGCGGCCTCATCGGCGTGATCCGCGCCGTCTGCGAGGCCGAGCACTGGGCCTGCGGGCGCTATTTCCGGCTCGACGAGCGCGCCAAGGTACTGCGCTTCCAGGACGGCTGGAGCCTGTCGGAGCCCGGCTTCCGGCAGCTCATCGAGCGCTCGCGCACGTTGAGCTTCGCGGCCGGCGAAGGCCTGGTCGGCAAGGTGCTCGCCTCGGGTGCGCCGCTCTGGACGATGGACGGACAGGTCGACTCGCGCTTCCGGGAAAGGTCGCTCGCGGAAGGCACCGGCATCCGCGGCGCCTTCTGCTTTCCCGCGGTCACCGAAGGGCGCACGGTCGGCGTACTCAGCTTCGCGAGTCCCAAGCTGCGCGAGCCGGACCAGCGGCTGCTCGAAGCTTCCCGCGTGATCGGCAGCCAGGTCGGTCAGTTCCTGCAACGGAAGCGCGCCGAAGAGTCGCTGCGCGAGAGCGAGGGGCGCTTCCGGGCGCTGACGCAGCTCTCTTCCGACTTTTTCTGGGAAACCGACGACGCGCACCGCTTCACCCAGCTCGTCCACGGGCCGAACTATCCCGACGCCTACATGGGACGCAGCGCGGTGCTCGGCAAGACGTCCTGGGAGCTGCCGGCGGTGAGCCCGGACGAGGCCGGCTGGGCTGAGCTGCGCGCGGCCGTCGACCAACGGCTCCCGGTACGCGACTTCGAGTTCGCCCGCCGCATGGCGGACGGTACGGTGCGCTACTTCTCGGTGAGCGGCGAGGCGCGCTACGCCACCGACGGGCGCTTCGTCGGCTATCGCGGCGTGGGCCGCGACATCACCGAGATCGCCCTTGCGCGCGAGCGCATCTCTTCGCTCGCCTACAGCGATCCGCTGACGGGGCTCGCCAACCGCACGAGCCTCGGCCCATCGCTGGAGCAGGCGGTGCAGCGCTCGCGGCGGCGCAACAGCAAGCTCGCCGTCGTCTTTCTCGATCTCGACGGCTTCAAGCCGGTAAATGACGCCCATGGCCACGATGCCGGCGATGCGCTCCTCATCGAGGTCGCGGCGCGGCTGCGCAAGCACCTGCGCTCGAGCGACCTGATCGCGCGCCTTGGCGGCGACGAGTTCCTGGTCGTGCTGGAGGATCTCCAGGACCTCGTGCCGGTGGAGACGGTGTCGCGCAAGCTCCTCGCCGAGATCGAGCGCCCCTTCATCCTCGCCGCTGGCGAGGCTCGGGTCACCGCGAGCATCGGCATCAGCGTGCTGCCCGACGATGCAGGCGATGCGACCGCCCTGATGAAGCACGCCGACACGGCGATGTACGCCGCGAAGCAGGCCGGCAAGAACACGCTACGGTTCTACAGCGCGGGTCCCGCGGCCAACGACCCAAAGGGTCAGATCAGCGCCGCAACTCGAGATTAGCGCCGTAATTCGCGATTCGCGTCCTGTATATCGCGGCGCAGCTTCTCGCGCTCCTGAGGGGACATCTGGCGCTGCTGCGGCCGAGCTTGGCCGCCCTTGTCCTGATAGACGTTGCGCATGTCCTGGCGCATGCGCTCGCGCTGGTCCTTGCTCATGCCCTGGTTCTTGCCGCCGGCGCCTCGGGGCTCGCGGTCGGCGTTGCGCTGCGCCATTGCGGAGCCTGACGCGAGCGTCAGTGCCAGGAGAAGAGCCAGGAGCTTCATCGGTGCAGGGCATGTTACCGGGAGGCTTCCTTGCAAGGATGTCGGGTCATCCAATTTTTGTAACAATATATTGCCCGCTTCCGACTCTATGGCCGAGCTCAAGACCCGCATCCTCGTGGTGGACGACGACCAGCGCTTGCGCGACCTGCTGGTGAAATACCTGAGCGGCGAGGGCTATGAAGTGAAGGCCGTGCCCGATGCGCGCGGCATGGACAAGCAGCTCGCACGCGAGCGCTATGACCTCGTCGTGCTCGACCTCATGCTGCCCGGCGAGGACGGCCTCGCCATCTGCCGGCGGCTGCGCGGCCAGCAGACCTCTCCCGCGATCATCATGCTCACGGCGAAAGGCGACGACGTCGACCGCATCGTCGGCCTGGAGATGGGCGCGGACGACTACCTGCCGAAGCCGTTCAACCCGCGCGAGCTCCTCGCGCGGATCAACGCCGTGCTGCGCCGCCGGAGCCCGGCCGGCCCGCCGGGAGCGCCGGCCGCCAGCGGCGACGTGCATCGCTTCGGGCCCTTCGAGTTCAACCTCGCCACGCGCGCCCTCACCCGGGACGGCAAGAGCGTCTCGCTCACCACCGGCGAGTTCTCCGTGCTCAAGGTGCTGGTGCAGCACCCGCGCCAGCCGCTGTCGCGCGACAAGCTGATGGAGCTCGCCCGCGGCCGCGAGTACGAGGTGTTCGACCGATCGATCGACGTGCAGATCTCGCGGCTGCGCAAGATCGTCGAGGAAGACCCGTCGCACCCGAAGCACATCCAGACCGTCTGGGGCTTCGGCTACGTGTTCGTGCCCGACGATACCCAGCAAAGTGACGTGAAGCGGTGACCCTATTCGCACGCGCGTTCCTGCTGATCGCGCTGCTGATCGTCACCGCCATCCTCGCCTCGTTCCAGATCTACCGCGTCTACGAGCGCGAGCCGCGCTCGCGCGAGCTCGCGCAGCAGACGGTGAGCACGGTGAACCTGACGCGGGCGGCGCTGGTCAACGCCGACCCGGTGCTGCGCCGCCAGCTGCTGATCGAGCTGAACGAGACCGAAGGGCTGCGCGTCTTCCCGGTCACGGCGAGCGAGGTGGTGCAGCCCCTGCCCGACGACCCGCTCCTCGAGCGCGTGGCGCAGAAGGTGCGCCAGAGCCTCGGCGGGGAGACGCGCTTCGCCTACTCGCACGAGGGCGAAGACGGCTTCTGGGTGAGCTTCTTCATCGACGAGGACGAGTTCTGGGTCATGCTGCCGCGCGAGCGCTTCGAGCCCGTGTTCGGCTCGCAGTGGCTCGGCTGGCTGGGCGCCGTGCTGCTGCTCTCGCTGATCGGCGCCTGGTTCATCGCCTCCAATATCGCGCGCCCGCTCGCCGCCATGCGCCGGGCGGCGATTCGCCTGGGCCGTGGCCAGCCGCACGAGCCGCTGCCCGAATCGGGCGCGCATGAGCTGCGCACGGTGGCGGCGGCCTTCAACCGCATGGCGACCAACCTCGAGGGCATGGAGCGCGAGCGCGCCATGGTGCTGGCCGGCATTTCGCACGACCTGCGTACGCCGCTTTCGCGCCTGCGCCTTGCGTTGGAGATGAGCGGCGCCGACTCGCAGACGACCGATGCCATGATCGCGGACATCGACGAGATCGACGCCATCATCGGCCAGTTCCTCGACTTCGCGCGCGGCACGAACGAGCAGAAGGACCAGAACGACCTGGGCGCCCTGCTCGGCGAGCTCGCCGAGCACTATGCGCGCATCGGCAAGGAGGTCCGCCTCATTCCGCATCCTGTGCCGCCCCTGCCCTTCGCCCGCATGGCCGTGCGGCGCGCCATTACCAACCTCATCGACAACGCGCTGCGCTACGCGGGCGAGCCGGTCGAGGTCGAAGCAGTGGTGCGCAGCGATTCGGTCGCGATCGAGGTGCGCGACCAGGGCCCGGGCATTCCACCGGGCGAAGTCGAGCGGCTGAAGCGCCCGTTCACCCGCCTCGACGATTCACGCGCGGGCGCAGGCGGCTCGGGCCTCGGCCTCGCCATCGTCGAGCGCACGGCGCTCGCCCACGGCGGCGGGCTTGAGCTCGTGCCCCGCTCGTCGCGCGGCCTCGTCGCGCGGCTGGTTCTTTCGACCCGCTAAGATATCGCGGCTGCCGCCTCGGCAGAGTTGCGCACCGGCACGATCTCGAAATCGACCAGATCGTCCCAGTGGGCAGTCCATTCCCTGAAGAGCGCGTCGTCCTCCGTTTCCATGACCTGGAAGCAGCGCTTGAAGTCCATGTCGACCCAGCTCGCTACGTAGCGCAAGCCTTCCGGCGCCATGCGGCCGCGCTCGCGGAAACGGCGGTAGACCTCGGGCGCGCGACCCGGGCGGAAATGCTCGATCACCATGAATAGCATCGGTTCAGCCTGTTAAGGGAAATCGCCCGACGGGTTCGTAGGTCGAGCCTTTAGGCGAAGTGCGCGAGCGCACGAGGAGCATTTCGCTCACCGGCCATTCGACCTTCGGCAAAGGTGGCGACGCTTTCGGCGGCTTCGCCTTGCGCAACAGCGTGATGTGCGCCGCGAATGGCCGCTCCTCTAGAACAAAGCCGTGCTCCTTCAGCGCGCCGTGCAACTGGCCGACCAGCGCGGCGAGCGGCGGCGGCATGGTCTGCGGCCCGACCCAGACGATCTTGTTGTGCTTCCAATAGTGCGCATGGTCGATCGGCAGCGCGTGGCGCGCACCTGTTACGCGCTGCGCGGCGTTGAAGGCCCGGGCAGGATCGGCGTCGCCGAGGAACGCCAGCGTGAGGTGGATCTGTTCGCTCGCGGTGAGCGTACCGCCGGTTTCGTGCGCCACCTGGTGGGTCCACTGCGCCAGCGCATGAGCGGTCTTCGCGGGCGGCCACAGCGCGAAGAATAGGCGCACTATTCTTTGAAGTGCTGGCGGTGCAGCGCGGCGAGCTCAGTGTCGCCGCTCTCCTCCAGCGCCGCGGCGATCAGCTCCATCTCGCGCCGGCCGCGGTTCTGCGACAGCTTCCAGCGCGTCTCGATGCGGCTCACCGGGATCTGGAAGTTGACGATGCCGTTCAGCATGCCGGTCACGTACTTCTCGCTCAGCGCGTCGAATTTCGGCAGCCACTGCGGATCCATGTATTCCACCAGCCGGCGCTGCGAGGCGTGTTTCGCCGCCCGGTCCTCGATCATCTTCGGCACGCCATAGGCATGCACCGCCGTGTAGTTCCAGGTCGGCACGCGCTCGGTGTCCTCGTACCAGCGCGGCGAGACATAGCCGTGCGGGCCGGTGAAGAGCACGAGCACTTCCTCGTCGAAGAATTCATGCCATTGCTGATTGGCGTGCGCCATGTGCATATCGATGACGATCTTCTCGCCATCCTCGTGGATCATCGCCGGCAGGTGCGAGGCATGCAGACTGCCGCCCAGCCCGGTGGCCAGCACCGGGAAATTGTTCTGCCGCATGAACGCGAGCAGCTCGGCGCGGTCTTCGAGCCGGTTATATTCAGGCGAGTACATTATTCGAGCAGTGCCACCGCCTGCGCGGCGATACCTTCGACGCGCCCAATGAAGCCCATGCCTTCGGTCGTCGTCGCCTTGATGTTGACCATCGCCGGCGTGATGCCGAGGTCGGCGGCAATGTTGCCGATCATGCGCGGCATGTGCGGCGACATGCGCGGCTCCTGGGCGATGATGGTGGCGTCGATATTGACCACCCGCAGCTTCTGCTGGATGAGCTTCTTCGCCACATCGCGCAGGAGCTTGCGGCTGTCGACGTTGCGGAATTCGGAATCCGTATCCGGATAGTGCTGGCCGATATCGCCGAGCCCTGCCGCGCCGAGCAGCGCATCGCAGATCGCGTGCAGCAGCACGTCGGCATCGGAATGGCCGTCGAGGCCTTTGCCGTATTCGATCTCCACGCCGCCGACCACGAGCCTGCGGCCGAGCGCGAACGGGTGCACGTCGAATCCCTGGCCGATCTTCATGCTCTGGCGAGGATCGCTTCCGCGATCGCCACGTCCTCCGGATAGGTGATCTTGAGATTCTGCCTGCTCCCGAGCACGAGCCGCGGCTTGAGGCCCATCTTCTCCACTGCCGATGCCTCGTCGGTAGCGCCGGGCGCCTGCGTGAGCGCCTGCGTGAGGAGGCCGGTGCGGAACATCTGCGGCGTCTGCGCGAGCCAGAGCTGCGAGCGGTCCTGCGTCGCTGCGATGCGCTGCACGCCGGCCTCGTCCTTGGCGGCCGTCTTCACCGTATCGGCCGCCGGCAGGGCGAGGATCGCGCCGATGGCGTCGCCCGCCCCGTCTTCCAGCAGCCGGCGCAGATCGGCCGCCGGCAGGCACGGCCGCGCCGCATCGTGCACCAGCACCCAGTCGTCCGCGTTGACTTCACCGCGCACGTTCACAAGGCCGTTCAGCACGGAGTCGCGCCGCGTGCTGCCGCCGCAATAGAGCGGGTGCAGCTTGCCCTCGAAGGCGCGCCAGTCATGGCGCGCGAAATGCTCGTCGTCCGCGGCAAGAACGATGAACACCGCATTGACCTGCGGCACGCAAAGTGCACGCACCGCGTGCCACAGCATGGGCTTCCCCGCGAGGGCGAGATATTGCTTCGGCGCGGGGCAGCTCATGCCGCCGCTCATACGACTGCCGCTGCCCGCGGCGGGAATCAGGGCGAAGGTAGCCAAAGTTGTTCTAATTCAGGACGATATAATTGCACACGTTGTCCTTTGATGCAGCGCGATCCGCTTCCCGCCCGCAGACGTTTTACCCGGCTCGCCGGTTCCGCTGACGCGCTGGCGCTCGCGCGCCTTGCGCAGGAAGAGCATCCGATCGCTGTCGTCACTGCGACCGCCCTCGATGCGCAGCGCCTCGTCGACGAGATCGCGTGGTTTTCGCCGCAGCTCCGCGCCTGCCTGCTGCCCGACTGGGAGACGCTGCCTTACGACCAGTTCTCGCCGCACCATGATCTCGTCTCCGAGCGCCTGGCGACGCTCTACCGCATCCAGCGCGGCGAGTTCGATGTCGCGATCGTGCCGGCGTCGACCGCGCTCGTGCGCATGTGCCCGCCGGCCTACATTGCCGCGCACACGTTTTTCCTGCGTACCACGACCGAGCTCAACGTCGAGCAGCTGAAGCAGCAGCTCGCCACGGCGGGCTACCAGCACGTGACCCAGGTCGTCGCGCCCGGCGAATTCTGCGTGCGCGGCGGGCTGATCGATCTCTTCCCCATGGGCAGCGCGCTGCCCTACCGCGTCGACCTCGACGACCAGGTGATCGACTCGATCAAGACGTTCGACGTCGACACGCAGCGCACCGTCTATTCGGTGAACGAGATCCGCATGCTGCCGGCGCGCGAGTTCCCGCTGGATGAAGCCGGACGCATGCGCTTCCGCAGCCGCTGGCGCGAGATCTTCGAAGGCGATCCGTCGAAGAAGCGCCTTTACCGCGATGTCTCGAACGGCGTACCGGCCGCCGGCATCGAGTATTACCTGCCGCTCTTCTTCGAGACCACGGCCACGCTGCTCGACTATCTGCCCAAAGGGTCTACCGTTGCGCTGCACCGCGATGTGTCCGCGGCGATCAACGAATTCTGGCGCGACATCAACTCGCGCTACCGCATGCAGGGCGGCGACCCCGACCGGCCGCTCCTCGCGCCGCCGCAGATGTTCGTGCCGGCCGAAGAGTTCTTCGTCGGCATCAAAGACCATCCGCGCATCGACATCCAGGAGGCGGACGAGCCCGGCGAAGGCGCGCTCGCCACCCTGCCGCTGCCTCCCCTCGCCGTCGATCGGCGGGCGCAGGATCCGCTCGCCGGGCTGAAGGCATTCCTGGCGGATGCGAAGCTGCGGGTGCTCGTCACCGCCGAATCCGCCGGCCGCCGCGAGACCATGGCGTCGTACTTCGCCGAATACGGCCTGAAGCCCGCGCCGGCGGCGAGCCTCGAGCAGTTCCAGTCGAACGCCGCCACGTTCACGCTCGGCGTGGCGCCGCTCGCGCAGGGCTTCCTCGTTCCCGCCGAGGGCTGGGCGGTGATCAGCGAGGCCGAGCTCTATGCCGGCGTCGTGCGCCGCCGCACCCGCGTGCCGGAAAAGCGCAGCTCCGTCGAGGGCATGCTGCGCGACCTCTCGGAGCTGAAGGTCGGCGATCCGGTGGTGCACGAAGAGCACGGCATCGGCCGCTACCAGGGCCTCGTCACGCTCGACCTCGACGACGGCAAGGCCGAGTACCTGCTCTTGGTCTACGAGGGCGGCGACAAGCTCTATGTGCCGGTCTCGCAGCTCAGCGTCATCGGCCGCTATAGCGGCGCGCAGCCTGAAGAAGCGCCGCTGCACAAGCTCGGCAGCGGGCAATGGGACAAGGCGAAGGCGCGCGCCGCGAAGCAGGTGCGCGATACCGCGGCTGAGCTGCTCGCTCTCTATGCGAAGCGGGCTTCGCGCCACGGCCACGCCTTCGGCATCCGGCAGCATGACCTCGAAGCGTTCGCGTCCGGCTTCGGCTTCGAGGAGACGCCCGACCAGGCCACGGCGATCGAAGCCGTAATCGCCGACATGGCTTCGGGCAAGCCGATGGACCGCCTGGTGTGCGGCGACGTCGGCTTCGGCAAGACGGAAGTCGCGCTGCGCGCCGCATTCGTCGCAGTGGCGGACAACAAGCAGGTGGTGGTGCTCTGCCCGACGACGCTCCTCGCCGAGCAGCACTTCCATACCTTCAACGACCGCTTCGCCGACTGGCCGATCCGTATTGCAGAGCTCTCGCGATTCAAGACTGCCAAGCAATCGAACGAGATTTTGGAAAAGCTGGGCAAAGGCGAGCTCGACATCGTCATCGGCACGCACAAGCTGCTCGGCCGCGACGTGAAGCTGCCGCGCGTCGGCCTCGTCATCATCGACGAGGAGCACCGCTTCGGCGTGCGGCAGAAAGAAGCGTTGAAGAAGCTGCGCGCCGAGGTCGATGTCCTGACTCTCACGGCGACGCCGATCCCGCGCACGCTCGCCATGTCGCTCGAAGGCATCCGCGATTTTTCGGTCATCGCCACCGCGCCGGAGAAGCGATTGGCGATCAAGACGTTCGTCTCGTCGTTCTCCGAAGGCCTGATCCGCGAGGCGGCGATGCGCGAGCTGAAGCGCGGCGGCCAGGTCTACTTCCTGCACAACGAGGTGGAATCGATCGAGAGGATGGCAGAAAGGCTGCGGCGCCTCCTCCCGGAGGCGCGACTCGCGATCGCCCATGGGCAGATGCCGGAGCGCGAGCTCGAGCGCGTGATGCGCGACTTCACCGCGCAGCGCGCGAACGTGCTCCTCTGCTCCACCATCATCGAGACCGGCATCGACAACCCGCACGCCAACACCATCGTCATCAACCGCGCCGACAAGTTCGGCCTGGCGCAGCTCCACCAGCTGCGCGGCCGGGTCGGGCGCTCGCACCATCAGGCCTATGCCTATCTCCTCACGCCCCCGGAAGACGCGCTCGGAACCCAGGCCAAGAAGCGGCTCGAAGCGATCCAGATGATGGAGGAGCTCGGCTCGGGCTTTTATCTCGCGATGCACGACCTCGAGATCCGCGGCGCGGGCGAGATCCTCGGCGACGAGCAGTCGGGCGAGATCCAGGAAGTCGGCTTCTCGCTCTACACGCGGATGCTCGATCGCGCGGTGCGGCGCTTGAAGGCCGGCAAGGCAGCCGATCTCGACGATGCGGTCGATATCTCGACCGAGGTCAACCTGCACGTGCCGGCGCTGCTGCCCGAGACCTACTGCAGCGACGTGCACGAGCGCCTTTCGCTCTACAAGCGCCTCGCCGACGGCCAATCGCGCGAAGAGCTGGAAGCCCTCGCCGAGGAGCTCATCGATCGCTTCGGTCCGCTGCCCGACCCGGCGCGCGCGCTGATCCAGTGCCACGAGGTGCGCCTGGCCGCCCGGCCGCTCGGCGTGTTACGCGTCGATGCCACGCACGAGGCGATACAGCTGCAGTTCGTGAAGAACCCGCCGATCGACGGCGGCAAGGTGATCGAGTTCATCCGCAAGAAAGGCCGCGGCGCCCGCCTCGCCGGCCCCGACCGGCTGCGCGTCGACGCCAAGCTCCCCGTCTGGCAGGAGCGCGCCCAGGCGGTGAAGGACATCCTCCTTCAGCTGGCGGCTTGATTAGTTGAATCTCGTCGTCCAAGGCCGATCGCTCACCGCCGCGCAAGCGCAGGAGCTGGCGCGCCTCGGGGGTTCTTCGACTCTCGCTCAGATCAACCCCCACGCCTGGCGCATCCGCAAGGCCGCCCCGTCGGACGAGATCGCGCCCTACTGCGAGAAGGCGCGCCTTGACTTCGCTTTCATCCCCGAGGGACGCAAGTTCGCAGACCAGCAGCTCCTTGCGATGGACATGGACTCGACGCTCATCACGATCGAGTGCATCGACGAACTGGGCGACATGGCCGGATGCAAGAGCGAGATCGCGGCGATCACCGCGCAGGCGATGCGCGGCGAGCTCGACTATCCGCAGAGCCTGCGCAAGCGCGTCGCGCTACTGAGAGGATTGCCTGAAACATCGCTGACCCGCGTCTACGAAGAGCGGGTACGGCTTACCCCTGGCGCCGAGCAACTGATTGCGGCGTGCAAGCAACATGATGTGAAGCTGCTGATCGTCTCCGGGGGCTTCACCTTCTTCACCGAGCGCCTCAAGCAGCGCCTGGGCATCGATTACACGATCTCCAACGTCCTCGCGACGCGCGATGGGACGCTGACGGGCGAGCTGATCGGCGATATCGTCGACGCCGACGCCAAGGCTTCGAAATTTCAGGAAATCGTGGAAGAACTAGGTGCCACGCGCGAGCAGACCGTGGCCATCGGCGATGGCGCGAACGACCTGAAGATGATGGCGCTGGCCGGCGTCTCGATCGCGTTTCACGCCAAGCCCGTGGTGCGCAGCCAGGCGAGCTGCGCGATCAACTGGTGCGGGCTCGACGCGGTCCTTAACCTGTACGAATAGGACGAGTCATCTCACCTATTTGGCCGCGATCACCATGATCTCGACCAGCGCCCGCGGATCGGCGAGCTTCGCTTCCACGCAGGCCCTGGCCGGCAGGTTCTTGGCATCGACCCAGGCGGTCCAGACCTCGTTCATCGGCGCGCGGTTGCGGATGTCGGTCACCCAGATCTGCGCCTGCAGCACCTTGGACTTGTGCGAGCCGCACTTGCCGAGCAGCCGGTCGATCTCGTCCAGCACCTCCTTGGTCTGCGCCTTGATGTCCTTGTCGAGGCCCTTCGCCACCACCCCGGCAAGATAGACGGTGTCGCCGTGCTCGACCGCCTGCGAAAGGATGCCGCTCGAGTCGTGCCGCGTAATGCTCATCGGTTCTCCTTCAACGTGAGGTAAGCTAACTTACATGAAACGCATGATCGCTTTACTGCTGTGCCTTTGCACGGCCGCCGCCTTCGCCGACGAGGCGAAGAAACCGGAGAAGAAAGCCGAGAAGAAGGCCAAGCCGGCGGCCAAATCGGACAAGAACGCGGACAAGAACGTGTTCCAGAAGACCGAATCGTCCATCGGCGAATTCGCCAACAAGCACAAGATCTGGGTCACGCACCCGGACAAGTCCGGCAAGAAATCCGGCGACAAGTAGCTAAGGCGTGCTGGCGTCGCGGATCAGGAGTCCCGTGGTCGACACACGCACTTCCAGGTTGGCCGGCTGCGTGACCTGCACGAACGTGGCGGAGCCGTACTCGGCGTCGTAGAGCGGCGCGAGAAACGCATAGCGCTGCCGCAGCCGGAAGAGCTCGACCGGTCGCTCTTCCCGCAGCAGGAAAATGGTACGCGGTGCCGAGCGCTCCTGCTCGATCGCCTGGTAACGGCCTGCGATCCGGTCGAGCTCGTAGGCCGTATGCAGTCCGACCAGATTCGCGACCGGCTTCCATTTGAGGATGTGCGCGTCGACGTAGATCTCGTCGCCGGCGAGATCGAACGCCTGCGTCCGGCCGTCCGGATAGAGCACCGTCGCGCTGAACTTCTGCTGCCCGCCTGGCCGCACCGCGATGCGCGCCGCTACCTCCTCGCGCGTCAGCGCCTGGTAGCCCTGGATGCCGAAGGCGATCGCGCCCGATAACGCGCCGAGCGACAGCAACAAGAGCCCGATAAGGCTGCGCAGCACGAAGCGCATCGGACGCCAGCGGAAAAGCGCGACCACGCCTGTCATGACGAGAATCGCGCCAAACGCGCCGAAGCCGATGGCGGCGAGGACGAACGCGCTCACGGGCATTCTCTATTGCTTCCGGCGCACGACATACAAGGAGAGGAGCAGGCCAGCGATCGCCACAACGAGCGCGGCGATGATCCCGGCAAAGAGATCGAGCGCGTCGAGCGTGGCTTCATCGCGCTCGCGCTGCGCCATCAGGACTCCCGTCAACCGGGTCCTGAGGTCGAGCGGCGAAGCCTTGGCGATCGCCGTCTCGATGTTTCTCAGCTCTTCGCGCGTCGGGCGAGGCGCAAACAAGGGCCGCACCTCGTCGACATAAAACCAGCCGAACGCTGTCGCGGCCGCCACGGCGATAAAAGCGGCGGCGAGCAGACGCACTATTGCGCTGCGCGTTTGCCGAACGGCTCCATCCCGCTCTTCCGGATCACGGTGGCAGCACGCTCGGAGGTGAGGAAATCGATCAGCCGTTTCGCGCTGACCGCCTCCCTCGATGCCGCCACGACGGCGGCCGAGAAGGTCTGGTCGAACTGGATCTCCTGCGGCAATTTCCCCACGTAATCGACGCCAGAGGCGTGCAGGATTTCGCTCACCGGCAGGACCGCGAGCTCGGCTTCACCGGAGGCAACCATGGCGGTCGCGCCGCTGCCGCGGGGCGTCATCCTGATGTTGACCTTGTCGGCGATGCCGAGCCGTGGAAAGAGCTCTTCCTTGAGCCAGATGCCGCTCGTGCTTCCCGGGACGGCGACGAGCTTCGCGCTCGTCACCGCTCGCTTGAAGCCTTCGACGGTGGTCACGTCCGGCTTGGGCGCTCCCGCCTTCACGGCGGCGCCGAGCGGCACTCGCGCGAGGTCGACGTCGGTTCCCGCGGCGATTCGTTTGACGGCCACGAGCTCGGCGAGCCCTTCCCTCGAGAGGATCACGACGTCGGCGGCTACGCCGCGCGCAAGCTGGGCGCCGATGGTCTGCGGTCCCGTTCCCTGCGATGCACCCGATCCGGTCTCGACCTTGACGCCGCTCGCGCGCTCGAATTCAGGAACCAGCTGCTCGTAGGCGCTGCTGAACCCGCCCGAGATGATGACCTTCAATTGTGCCGATGCCGGCATAGCCCACGCCCCCAGCAGGATGAGGAAGAAGAGCTTCATGAAAACAACACCAGAGCCAGCACAATGGCCCCGGGAAGCGCTTGTACCCAGAGAATCTTCGGGTTCGCCGTGACAGCACCGAATACACCGGCGACAGTAATGCACACGAGAAAGAAAATCTTGATCGAGTCTCCACTGGCCCCGAGGGCAAGGCCCCATACCAGCCCGGCAGCGAGAAAGCCGTTGTACAGACCCTGATTCGCGGCCAACGATTTTGATGCCGAAGCAAACTCCGGTGTAAGGCCGAAAGTCCGCAGGCCGCGAGGTTTGTCCCAGAGGAACATCTCGAGAACCAGAAAATAGACGTGCAGCAGAGCGACCAGGGCAACAGCGACATTCGTGAGTGTGGTCATCTATAAATTAGGGCTCCGTCCCCGAATTCATCCCACCCAGCGGCGGGCGTTCCTGAAAAGTTGCATCCAGGGCGAATCTTCGCCGAGGCGTGGTGCGCGCCAGGAGTATTGCACGCTGCGGAAGCAGCGCTCGGGGTGCGGCATGACGACGGTGAAGCGGCCGTCGGCCGTGGTGAGGCCGGTTATGCCTTGCGGGCTGCCGCTCGGGTTGTACGGATAGACCTCGGTGGGCTCGCCGCGATTATTCACGTAGCGCATGCAGATGAGCGACGGCGATCCGCTGCCAAAATCGGCGCGGCCTTCGCCGTGCGCGGTGACGATCGGGATGCGGCTGCCGGCCATGCCGTTGAACAGGATCGAGGGGCTTTCGGTCACTTCGACCATCACCAGGCGGCCCTCGAACTGCTCGGAGCGGTTGCGCACGAATGCCGGCCAGTGCGCCGCGCCGGGGACGAGCTCCTTCAGCGCCGCCATCATCTGGCAGCCGTTGCAGGCGCCGAGCGCGAAGGTGTCGGAGCGGGCGAAGAACTTTTCGAACTCGGCGCGCACGCGCGCGTTGTAAAGGATGGTGCTCGCCCAGCCGCGCCCGGCGCCCAGCACGTCGCCATAGGCGAAGCCGCCGCCCGCGGCGAAGCCCTTGAAGCCCTCGAGCGTGCGCCGGCCCGTGAGCAAATCGGTCATGTGCACGTCGACCGCCTCGAAGCCCGCGCGGTCGAATGCCGCGGCCATCTCCACCTGTCCGTTCACGCCCTGCTCGCGCAGGATGGCGATGCGCGGCCGCGCACCGCTCGCGATCGGGGTCGTGGTGGGATTGAACGCGAGATGAAGCGAAAGCCCCGGGTCGTTCGAGTCGATGATGCGATCGAATTCCTCGCGCGCCGATTCGGGATGGTCGCGCAGCGCCTGCATGCGGTAGGTGACCTCGCTCCAGGTGCGCTGCGTGTGGTCGCGCTTGTTGTGGTAGAGCGCCTTCCCGTTGCGCGTCACGCGGATCTCGTCGCGCGCGTTGAGCTGTCCGATGACGTGAGCGCAATCGCCTAGTCCCGCCTCGCGCAGCACCTGCATCACGCTCGTGCGGTCCCGCTCGCGGATCTGGATGACGGCACCGAGCTCCTCGTTGAACAGCGCGCCGATCGAGAGCTCGTGCGCGCGGCCGGCGAGCTGCTCGTCGGCATTGCGCTTGAAGGCGTCGACATCGTCTGACGCGGCGTCGAAGGTGAGTCCGTCCAGGTTCAGCGTCACTCCGCAACGGCCGGCGAAGGACATCTCGCAGACGGCGGCAAAGAGGCCGCCGTCCGAGCGGTCGTGGTAGGCGAGGATCAGCGGGCGCAGCGCCTGGATGGCGGCGAAGAAGCCCTTGAGGAGCGCGGGATCGTCGAGGTCCGGACAATCGGTGCCGAAGCCGCCGTTGTGGGTCTGCGCGACGATCGAGCCGCCCAGGCGGTTCCTGCCGCGGCCGAGGTCGATGAGGAGGAGCTCGCTCTCGCCCGCATCGGTGCGAAGCTGCGGCGTGAGCGTGTCGCGCGCATCCTCCACCGGCGCGAAAGCCGACACGATGAGGGACAGCGGTGCGACGACCTGTTTGCCGTCCCACGAGGTCTGCATCGACAGCGAATCCTTGCCGACGGGAATCGACACGCCGAGCGCAGGGCAAAGCTCCAGGGCGACCGCACGCACGGTGTCATAGAGCGCCGCGTCTTCGCCCGGATAGCCGGCGGCGGCCATCCAGTTCGCCGACAGCTTCACCTGCGACAGCGCGCCGATACGCGCCGCGGCGATATTCGTGATCGCCTCGCCCACCGCCATGCGGCCGGAGGCCGGCGCATCGATGAGCGCGAGCGGCGTGCGCTCGCCGAGCGCCATCGCCTCGCCGGCATAGCCTTCGAAGTCGCGCAGGGTCACCGCGCAGTCGGCCACCGGGACCTGCCACGGACCGACGAACGGGTCGCGCGCGCAAAGGCCGCCGACCGTGCGATCGCCGATCGAAACGAGGAAGTGCTTCGCCGACACCGCGGGATGGCGCATCACGCGGTGCGACGCGGCATCGATCGTGAGCTTGTCGATCGCCATCGCCTCGCGCGCACGCTCGACGTGCTTCACGTCGCGCAGCATCTTCGGCGGTTTTCCGAAGACCACGGCAAGGTCGATATCGATGGGGGCTTTGCCTGGCTTGCCGTCCTCGACGATCAGGCGGCCGTCGTCGGTCGCCGTGCCAAGGACGGCGAACGGGCAGCGCTCACGCTCACATAGGGTTTCAAAAAGTGACAGATGGTGGGGTGCGAGGGCCAGCACATACCGCTCCTGCGCCTCGTTGCACCAGATCTCGCGCGGCGACATGCCCGAATCCTCGCTCGGGATCTCGCGCAGCTCGAGATGCGCGCCGCGCGTCGCCGACCAGGCGAGCTCGGGCAACGCGTTCGATAGGCCCCCTGCGCCGACGTCGTGGATCGACAGGATCGGATTGTCGCCGCCGAGCTGCCAGCAGCGGTCGAGCACCTCCTGCGCGCGGCGCTGCATCTCGGCGTTGCCGCGCTGCACGGAATCGAAATCGAGGTCGGCGACATTCGCTCCGGCGCCCATCGAGGAGGCCGCACCGCCGCCCATGCCGATGAGGAGGCCCGGCCCGCCGAGCTGGATCAGCAGGGTGCCGGCGGGGAAAGCCGCCTTGGCCGCGTGCGCCGCGTCGATGTTGCCGAGGCCGCCGGCCAGCATGATCGGCTTGTGATAACCGCGTAGCACCCCGCCCACTTCCGCTTCGAAGGTGCGGAAGTAGCCACACAGGTTGGGACGACCGAACTCGTTGTTGAACGACGCCGCGCCGATCGGACCCTCGAGCATGATGTCGAGCGCCGAGGCGATGCGGCCGGGCTTGCCCGACGGCGGGCCTTCCCAGAGCTGCTCATGGCCGGGAATGCGCAGGTTCGACACCGAATAGCCGACGAGCCCGGCTTTCGGCTTCGCGCCGCGCCCGGTCGCGCCTTCGTCGCGGATCTCGCCGCCGGCGCCGGTCGAGGCACCCGGGAACGGCGAGATCGCGGTCGGGTGGTTGTGCGTCTCGACCTTCATCACCGTCTGCACGTTCGCGGCGTGCCGCGCGTATACGCCGTCGGCGCGCGGATGGAAGCGCTGCGCGTCGCCCCCCTCCATGACGGCCGCATTGTCGGCATACGCGACCACCGTGCCGGCCGGGCTCACCGCGTGAGTGTGGCGGATCATGGCGAAGAGCGACTGCGCCTTCTTCTCGCCATCGACGATCCAGTCGGCGTTGAAGATCTTGTGGCGGCAATGCTCGGAATTCGCCTGCGCGAACATCGTCAGCTCGGCGTCGGTGGGGTCGCGGCCGATGGTGCGGTAGGCGCGCTCGAGGTATTCGATCTCGTCCTCGCTCAAGGCGAGGCCGAGCCGCGCGTTCGCCTGTCGCAGTTGATCGAGCGGCACCCAGCCGAGCGGCCGCGGCGGCACGTGCTGGAAGAGCTTGTCGGCCTCCGCAAAGGACGAGAGCACGGTCTCGGTCATGCGGTCATGGATCAGCGCCGCGATGCCCGGCTTCGTGGAATCGATGGTGTAGGCCGTGCCGCGCTCGATGCGCTTCACGACCTCGAGACCGCAGTTGTGCGCGATGTCGGTCGCCTTCGACGACCAGGGCGAGATCGTGCCGAGGCGCGGCACCACCAAGTATGTCGCTCCTTGCAGTGCGGGGGCGGCAGTCCCATAGGCCAGGAGACGATCGAGCGTCGCGCGCTGCGCGGCGGAAAGCTCGCCGTCGATCTCGACGAAATGCCAGTATCCGGCGCCGGCGGCGCGCACGCTGGCATCGATGGCCTTCAGCGCGGCAACGAGCTTGGTGAGACGGAACTCCGAAGCCGCTCGGGGCCCGCGGAGCTGAAGGATTTGTGCCACTAGTTGCGGACCTGCGGCTCCTTCACCGTGCCCCCGAGGAGCAGCGTCGCGCTGAGCGCGCGCTGCGTGGTCTTGACGTCGGCGACGATGCGCCCCGAAAGCGCGCCGCTTTGCGAGATATCGGCGGTGGCGCCGGCGTTGAGCGCACCCGCGCCGATGTTGATGTTGCGCAGCGCGATCGCACCGCGGTCGTAGCTTCCCTGGCCGGTCAGCTCGACGAACTGCGTGCTGCCGCGGTAGTTCTTGCCGCCGCTCTGGATGGCGCCCGCGAGGTCGAAGCTGCCGAGCGTGCCGTTCGACACCGTGAAGTTGCCATCCAGCCGGCCCGTCGCGGGAAGCCCGCTCGGATCGGCGGCGCTCATCGAGAACTTGCCGGTGCCTTCCGCCGTGCCCGAAGAGAGGAGCGTCGGCGCAAACACCGCGGCGTTGAGGCTGCGCACGGTGAGCACGCCGTCGACGTTCCAGTTACCGCCCCAGCGCACATTCGCCGTGCCCGACATCGCGCCGCCGAAGATCGAGCCGCCCCACTGCGCGACGCTCATCCCGCGCGGCGTCGCCGTGCCCTTCATCGAGAAGTTACTGAGCGTCATCTGCGGCACGATGGGCAGCGTGAAGCCCGCGGCCGTGGCCTCGAAGCTGACGCCGTCATCCTGCACCGCGATCTTCGCGACGAGGCCGTCGGGCCCGCGCACCGTCGCGCTCTTCAGGCGGCCCGTCGCGTCGAGGCTCGCGTCGGCCTGCAGGCTCTTCGGCAGCGTGGCCGGGCCCGGGATCTCGAGGCTCTTCACCACGATCTCATCGACCGAGAAGCGTTCGCTTTTCAAGGTGGCGAACATGGCATCGCCGATCGCCTGCTGCGGCAGGCTCAGGCCGTCGAGCTCGATCTTGCTGAACTCCTTCTTCTCGCCAAAGACGGAACCCGGCGCGGTATGCCCCGTGACGTGCGCGATCTTCGCCTCGCCCACGGTGACGTTGGAAAAGCGCACCTGCACGCCGGTGAGGAGCCACAGGTTCGCCGAGCCGATCTTCACCGGCCGGCCGAGCGCCTCGGTCACCACGCGCTCGTAGTCCGCGGTGCCGAGCGGCATGACGTGCACGACACCCACTGCGATGACGAGGAGCACGCCGAGCCCCAGCGCGATCGGCTTGCCCGGTTTCCCCGGCCGCCGCACCTTCGGCAGCGGTTCCTCGGCTTCGACCCGCTTCTTTTTCTTTTCCTTCTCGGGCTTCTCCTTGGGCTTGCCCTTGGCGATCGCCGCCGCCTCCTTCTTGACCTCGTCCATGTCGAGGTCGTCGTCGTCCACCGGGATGTCGTCGGCGGCGGTCTTGGGCGGCGCCTTCTTGCCTTCCTTGGCCATCGCCGCGGCGGTCGCCGCCTCGGCCTTCTTGCGGATCTCCTCCGCCTCGCGCTTGCGGCGCTCGTCTTCCTGCGCGCGGCGCTCTTCCTCCTCGCGCGCCCGGCGCGCTTCCTCGTCCTTGCGGCGCTTGCGCTCGGCCTCTTCCTTCGCCTGGCGCTCCGCTTCCTCGCGCGCGTGGCGCTCGTTTTCGGCCTTGGCCTTGCGCTCGGCCTCTTCGCGCGCCTTGGCCTCTTCCTCGTCCTTGTTCTGGAAGTTGTCGAGATCGGCCAGCAGGGAATCGGCAAAGTCGTCCTTCTTGGCCGCCGGCTTCGGGGCGGCCTTGGCCGACGTCTTTGCCGCGGCCTGCGCCGTCGCCCGCGCGGCTTCCTCTTCCTCGCGCTGCTTGCGCTTCGCGGCACGCGCCGCCTCGCGCTCGGCTTCTTCCTCGGCCTCGCGAGCCGCTTCCTCTTCCTCGCGCTGCTTCTTCTTCGCCGCCTTCCCGGCCTCGCGCTTCGCTTCCTCCTCGCGCTCGCGGGCCAACTCTTCCTCCTCGCGCTGCTTGCGCTTCGCGGCGCGCTCTTCCTCGGCCTTGCCCTCTTCGTCCTCGCGCTGCTTGCGCTTGGCGGCGCGCTCCTCCTCCGCCTTGCGCTCCTCTTCCTCTTTCTGCTTGCGGCGCGCCGCGGCCTCCTCTTCCTCGCGTTTGCGCCGCGCCGCGCGCTCCTCGTCTTCCTTCTTGCGCTCGGCTTCGATGCGCTTGCGTTCCTCTTCCAGTTCCTGGCGCGCGCGCTCGGCTTCCTCCTTGGCCTTGCGCTCCGCTTCCTCGCGGGCCTTGCGCTCCGCTTCCAGCTCCTTGCGCACCCGTTCGGCTTCTTCCTTCGACTTGCGCTCGGTGTCTTCGCGTGCCTTGCGCTCCGCTTCCAATTCCTTGCGCACGCGGTCGGCTTCTTCCTTCGACTTGCGCTCGGTGTCTTCGCGCGCCTTGCGCTCGGCTTCGATCTTGGCCTTGGCGTCCTGCTCGACCCTGACCTTTGCTTCCGCCGCCTTGAGGGCCGCCTCCTTGGCCGCCTTCACCTGCGCCTCGGCTCCCGCTTTCGCCTTGGCCTCGGCTTCTTCCTTCGCTTTCTTTTCCGCCTCGGTGCGCATCTGCGCTTCCATCTCGGCGCGCATCTTCGCTTCGGCTTCCTTCTTGACGCGATCGCGCTCGGCTTGCGCCTTCGCCTCGGCTTCTTCGCGCGCCTTGTTGAGCGCCGACTGCTGCGGCGCGGCGGCGGCCGGCTTGGGTGGCGCCGTCAGCGAACTGAAGTCGAGCGCGTCGGCCGCCGCCGGTGCAGCCTTGGCGGCCGGCTTAGGCGGCGTCGCGGCGGGCTTCGGCGCAGCGGCAGCCGGCTTCGGTGGCGGCGGCGCGGAGAATGAGCTGAAATCGAGATCCTCGCCGCCGGAGGCGGGCTTGGCTGCCGGCTTTGGCGCCGCGGCCGCGGGCTTCGGCGCGGCCGGCGGCGGAGCGGCGGCACCGGCGGAGACTTCGCGCACGAAGCCGTCCTTGTCGAGCTTGGCGATGAGCGCCTGGAAAGCTGCGTCGAACTGTTTGCCGACCTTTTGTGCCACATCGGCCAGGGTGGCGCGCCCGTCGATCGCGGAGAGCACCGCGCGATCCGGCCGCTGGAGAAGGCTCGTCTTTCCGGCGGCCTCCTGCACTCCCTTGCCCGACTTCGAGTAGATAGCGGTCGGATTCATTTCTTGCGGCGCTAATTATATTAGTGAGGGGCGCCGTAGCCGCCGCCGCCCGGGCTCTCGACCACGAACACGTCGCCCGCGCCCATCTCGGTCTGATCGAATGGACCGAGCGCGGTGCGCTCGCCCTCGGTTCCGTCACTGCGCGTGCGCAGCACGTAGTTGCATCCGGCCTTGCCCGGCTCGCCGCCTGCCATGCCGTGGGGCCGCACGAGGCGATGCCCCGACAGAATCGCCGCCGTCATCGGCTCGAGAAAGCGCATTCGGCGCACCGCCCCCGAGCCGCCCCGCCAGCGCCCTCGCCCGCCGGAGCCATGGCGGATCTCGAAGCTCTCGAGCCGCACCGGGAAGCGCCACTCGAGCACTTCCGGATCGGTGAGGCGCGAATTCGTCATGTGAGTCTGCACCACGTCCGCGCCGTCGAAGCCCGGACCGGCGCCGGAGCCGCCGCCGACCGTCTCGTAGTACTGGTAGCGCTGGTTGCCGAAGGTGAAGTTGTTCATCGTGCCTTGAGCGCTCGCCATCACGTTGAGCGCGCCGTACAGCACCTCGGTGAGGCATTGCGACGTCTCCACGTTACCCGCGACGACCGCCGCCGGGTAGCGCGGCTTCAGCATGCAACCGTCAGGAATGGTCACGCCGAGTGGCTTTAGACAGCCCGAATTAAGCGGAATGTCAGCGTCGACCAGCGTCCGGAAAACATAGAGCACTGCCGCCATGCACACGGCTGAAGGCGCGTTGAAATTGTTTGGCAGCTGCGCCGATGTGCCGGTGAAATCGATCGTGGCGCTGCGCCGGTCGGCGCCGATCTTGACCCTCACCTTGAGGTGCGCGCCGTTGTCCATCGGCAGGTCGTATGCGCCGTCCTTGAGGACTCCGATCACACGGCGGACCGATTCCTCCGCGTTGTCCTGCACATGGCCCATGTAGGCCTGCACCACCTCGAGGCCGAATTCCTCGACCATGCGGCCGAGCTCCTGCACGCCCTTCTCGTTCGCGGCAATCTGCGCGCGCAGGTCGGCCACGTTCTGCTCGACGTTGCGCACGGGATAGCGTCCCGAGGCGAGGAGCGCGATGGTTTCCTTCTCGCGGAATCGGCCTTCCTCGACCATGAGGAAGTTATCGATCAGCACGCCCTCCTCCTCGACTACCTTGGAGTAGGCCGGCATCGAGCCCGGCGTGATGCCGCCGATGTCGGCGTGGTGGCCGCGCGAGCCGACGTAGAAAAGAATTTGCCTGCCGCGGAACACGGGGGTGATCACCGTGACATCGGGCAAATGCGTGCCGCCGTTGTAGGGCGCGTTAAGCACATAGACGTTGCCGGGCTTGATGCGCCCGGCGTTCTCGCGGATCACCGTCTTGATCGACTCGCTCATCGAGCCGAGGTGCACCGGCATGTGCGGCGCGTTGGCGATCAGGTTGCCGGCGCCGTCGAAGATCGCGCAGGAGAAGTCGAGCCGCTCCTTGATGTTCACCGAGTACGCCGTGTTCTGCAGCCGCAGCCCCATCTGCTCGGCGATCGACATGAAGAGGTTGTTGAAGATCTCGAGCCTTACGGGATCCACCTTCGTGCCGATCGCGCTCGCCGACACCCTGGGCTGCGTGCGCTCGAGCACCAGGTGGTCGAGCTCGGTGACGGACGCGCGCCACTCGGGCTCGACCACCGTCGTGGCATTCGCCTCCGCGATGATGGCCGGCCCATCGATGCGCTGCCCGGCGCCAAGATCCTCGCGCCGATAGAGCGGCGCCTCGCACCACCTGCCACCGGTGAACATGCGCACTTTCTGCACGGCGCCTGCGGCTGCACGCCGCTGGGCCGGTTGCTCCTTCGGCGCATCGCCGGGCGCGATCGCTTCCACCGACACCGCCTCGGCCACCAGCGCGCGGCCGGGCATGAGGAAAGAGAACTGCTTGCGGTACGCCGCTTCGAACTCCGCCACCATGGCATCGCGAGCGGCGAGCTGCACGATGAGCGCGGTATCGGTGCCGTCGTACTTCAGGTGCACGCGCTGTTCCACGCGGATCCTGCCGGTGGGCACACCCTGGAGCTCCAATTCCTCCCGCGCCTCCGAGCCCAGCTCTTTGGCGACGCGCTCGAGGGGCCGCGCGTCATCGAGTTTGAGCTCGACGGCACGCTCGCGCATGGCCGTCTGGTCGGCAAGGCCCATGCCGTAAGCCGAGAGCACGCCGGCGTGCGGATGGATGAAGACCCGCGTCATGCCGAGCGCATCCGCCACGAGACACGCGTGCTGGCCGGCTGCGCCGCCGAAGCAGCAGAGCGTGTATCGCGTCACGTCGTGTCCGCGCCGCACCGAGATGTGCTTGATCGCGTTCGCCATGTTGCCGACCGCGATCTGCACGAACCCTTCGGCGATCGCCTCTTCGCTCCGGCCGTCCTTTATCTGCGCGGCGAGTTCCCGAAATTTTGCTTTGACGACGAAATCATCGAGCGGCTGGTCGCCTTGCGGCCCGAAGACGTGCGGAAAGAAGGCCGGCTGCACCTTGCCGAGCATGACGTTGGCATCGGTCACGGTGAGCGGTCCGCCGCGCCGGTAGCTCGCCGGGCCCGGATTGGCGCCTGCCGAATCCGGACCGACCCGGTAACGCGCGCCGTCGAAATGCAGGATCGAGCCGCCGCCCGCCGCGACCGTATGGATCGACATCATCGGCGCGCGCATGCGCACGCCCGCCACCAGGGTCTCGAATTCGCGCTCGAAGCTGCCGGCGTAGTGCGACACGTCGGTCGAGGTGCCGCCCATGTCGAAGCCGATGATGCGATCGAACCCCGCCATCCCGGAGGTGCGCGCCGCACCGACGATGCCGCCGGCCGGCCCTGAAAGGATCGCGTCCTTGCCCTGGAAGCGCCGGGCATCGGTGAGGCCGCCGTTCGACTGCATGAAGAAAAGCCGCACGCCGTCCAATTCGGCGGCGACCTGGCCGACGTAGCGGCGCAGGATCGGCGACAGGTACGCATCCACGACCGTGGTATCGCCGCGCCCGACGAGTTTCATGAGCGGGCTGACGCGATGCGAAACCGAGATCTGCGTGAAGCCGACCTCTTTGGCGAGCTCGGCAATCCGGCTCTCGTGCTCCGTGAAGCGATAGCCGTGCATGAGGACGACCGCGATCGACCGGTAGCCCTCGGCAAAGGCCGCGCGCAGGTCTGCCTCGGTTTTTTCAGGATTCAAAGGCAACACCATTTCGCCGCGGGCGCCGACGCGCTCCTCCACTTCCACCACCTTGGTATAGAGCATCTCCGGCAGGACGATGTGCCGGTCGAAAAGGCGCGGACGATTCTGGTAGGCGATGCGCAACGCGTCGCGGAAGCCGCGCGTGATGAAGAGCACCGTGGGATCGCCCTTGCGCTCGAGGAGCGCGTTGGTCGCGACCGTGGTGCCCATCTTCACGGCCTCGATCTGCTCCCCAGGAATGGGCTTTCCCCCCGGCACGTCTAGCAAGGTGCGTATCCCGGCAAGCGCCGCGTCCGCGTAGCGCTCCGGGTTTTCGGACAGCAGCTTGTGCGTGACGATGGCTCCATCGGGCCGGCGCGCCACGACATCGGTAAACGTGCCGCCGCGGTCGATCCAGAACTGCCACCCGCTCATGCCACCGATTTCCTGATCTGAGAGACGCCGGGCAACTCGCGCACGCCCCATGGATCATTCGGGATATCTGCCGACGGAATCAGCTCGCGCACATGCTGGAATCCCCAGCGATTGAAAGGCGCGGCCCGCCAGTTCGCAAGCGTGACTTGCTGGTTCATTAGAATCGAATGCTAGCGTGAATAAGATTGCGCACTGACATGGATCGCGTCGACGCCGTCGTCATCGGCGCGGGCGTCGTCGGCCTCGCCGTGGCCCGCGAGCTGGCGATGGCCGGCCGCGAGGTCGTGATCCTCGATGCCGAGGACGCCATCGGCACGCATACCAGCTCGCGCAACTCCGAAGTCATCCATGCCGGCATCTACTACCCCAAGGGTTCGCTAAAAGCCCGCAGCTGCGTCGAGGGCCGGCACCTGTTGTACGAGTACTGCGCCTCGCATGGCGTACCGCACCGCCGCTGCGGAAAGCTGATCGTCGCGACGACCGAGCTTCAATTGAAGGAGCTGGAGGGCATCCGGGCAAAGGCGCACGCCAATGAGGTCCCCGACGTCGACTGGATCGCGAAGGAAGAAGTCGCACGCATGGAACCCGAGCTCTTCTGCATGGGCGCGCTGCACTCGCCGTCGACCGGCATCATCGACAGCCATTCACTGATGCTCGCTTACCGCGGCGATGCGGAAGCGCACGGCGCGATGCTCGCGCTGAAGAGCGGCTTTTCGCGTGCCAGGGTGCGCGATGGCGGCTTCGAGCTCGAGGTCGAAGGCGCCGAGACCATCGCCTGCGGCGTGCTCATCAACAGCGCGGGCCTGCGCGCGCCAACGGTGGCGAAATCGATCGAAGGCTATCCGGCACAGATGGCCCCGGGCGAGTTTTATGCGAAGGGGAATTACTACTCCCTGAGCAGGAAGAATCCATTCAAGCGGCTGATCTATCCGGTGCCCGAGCCCGGCGGCCTCGGCGTGCACGTCACGCTCGACCTTGCCGGGCAAGCGCGCTTCGGCCCCGACGTAGAGTGGATCGATCGCATCAACTACGACGTCGACCCGCGCCGTGCCGAGCGCTTCTACGCGGCGATCCGGCGCTATTGGCCCGGCCTGCCCGACGGCGCGCTCGCACCCGGCTACGCAGGCATTCGCCCGAAGACCGCGGGACCGAAGGATCCGGCACCCGACTTCGAGATCCAGGGGCGGCGCCAGCACGGCGTGCCGGGCCTCGTGCACCTCTTCGGCATCGAGTCGCCGGGCCTGACCTCGAGCCTCGCGCTCGCGCGGACCGTGCGCGAGGAACTAGGCTAAGATTTCGCGCACCCAGGGAGGAGAGACATGAATAAAACAATCATTGCCATCGCCGCGCTCGCCCTCATTTCGACACTGAGCGGCACGGCGTCGGCGCAAACCAAGTGGGACATGCCGACGCCGTATCCGGACGGCAACTTCCACACCAAGAACGTGCGCGAGTTCACCGAGCAAATCGCCAAGGCAAGCGGCGGCAAGCTCGAGATCCAGGTGCATTCGAACGGCAGCCTGATCAAGCATCCCGAGATCAAGCGCGCCGTGCAGACCGGTCAGGTGCCAATGGGCGAAGTGCTCATCTCGGTGCTCTCCAACGAGTCACCGCTCTTCGCTTTCGACTCGAACCCGTTCCTCGCGAATAGCTATGCCAAGGAAGGCAAGCTCTGGCAGGCGGCCAAGCCACACATCGTCAAGCGTCTCGACAGCCAGGGCATCGAGCTCCTCTACTCCGTGCCGTGGCCACCGCAGGGCCTCTATGCCAAGAAGGAGATCAACTCCCTCACCGACCTGAAGGGCGTCAAGTTCCGCACTTACAGCCCGACCACCTCGCGCTTCGCCGAGCTGGTCGGCGCCATCCCGACGACGATCCAGGTGCCGGACATCCCGCAGGCGTTCCGCACGGGCCTGGTCGACGCGATGCTCACGAGCGGCGCGACCGGCGTCGACAGCCAGGCGTGGGACTATCTCCAGTACTACTACGACACGCAGGCGTTCCTGCCGCAAAACATGATCATCGTGAACAAGGGCGCTTTCGCCAAACTCGACGCCGCCGCGCAGAAGGCGGTGCATGAAGCGGCGCGCGCCGCCGAGGCGCGCGGCTGGAAGACAAGCGAATCCGAGAACCAGGGCTACGTGAAGACCATGGGCTCGCACGGCATCAAGATCATGAAGCCCTCGGCGAAGCTTTCCTCCGACTTCGAGGCGATCGGCAAGCAGATGGCCGACGAATGGGGAAAGAAAGCCGGCGCCGAAGGCGAGGCGATCCTCAAGGCCTATAGCGGCAAATAAGCCGGGCCCGATGCGCGCGGCGCTCGAGCTTCTCTACAAGACATCCGGCTTCGCGGCCGGATTTTTTTTGGTGGCGATCGCCGTGCTTACCGCCGCGCAGATCACCGGACGATTGCTCGGCCTGCCCGCCTACTCGTTCGACGACTTCGCCGGCTTCTCGATGGCGGCGAGCTCGTTCCTCGGCCTCGCCTACACGCTGCGCGCGAACGAGCACATCCGCATGACGCTCGTTCTGCACCATACGCGGCCGCTTGCACGGCGCGTGCTGGAGACTGCGTGCCTTGCGATCGCCGCGTTCCTGGTCGGCCTCTTCGCCTGGTTTACCTGCGACATGACGCTCACCTCCTACGAGCTGAACGATGTATCGCAAGGCCTTGTGCCAGTGCCGCTGTGGATTCCCCAATCGGGCATCGCGCTCGGCCTGGTGGTGCTTGCGATCGCCTTCATCGACGATCTGATCGCCGCGGTGCGCGGCCAGCCGACTTCCTATGCCGCAGCGGAAGCGCAGCGCGCGGCTGAAACCCCTACCTTCGAGCGCTGAGCGATGGACTTCACCTGGATGGCGGTCGTACTGCTCGCGGCGCTCACGTTGCTGCTCGTCGCCGGCGTGTGGATTGCGCTCACGCTGCTCGGCGTCGGCTGGATTGCGATGGTGCTCTTCACGGGATCGCCCGCCGGGCCGCTCATGGCTACCACGACTTGGGGCTCGAGCACGAGCTGGGCGCTTACCGCGCTGCCGCTCTTCATCTGGATGGGCGAAATCCTCTTCCGCACGCGCATCTCGGAGGACATGTTCCATGGCCTCGCACCCTGGATGGCGCCGCTTCCCGGGCGTCTCATGCATTGCAACGTCTTCGGTTGCGGCATCTTCGCTGCGATCTCGGGCTCGTCGGCCGCCACGGCAGCGACGATCGGCCGCATCACCATTCCCGAGCTCCTGAAGCGCGGCTATGACGAGAGAATGGCGATCGGCTCGCTCGCCGGCGCCGGCACGCTCGGCCTCCTGATCCCGCCCTCGATCATCATGATCGTATATGGCGTGGCAGCCGACGTGTCGATCGCCCGGCTTTTCGTCGCCGGCGTGATCCCGGGCATCCTCCTCATGCTCATGTTCGCCGGCTACATCGCCGCCTGGGCGCTGCTCAATCCGCACCGGACGCCGGCGCGCGAGGCCGAGACCACGCTCGGGCAGAAGCTCTACGCTGCGCGCCACCTCATCCCGGCCGTGGTCCTGATCGGCGCGGTCATCGGCTCGATCTACACCGGCATCGCGACGCCGACCGAGGCGGCGGCGATCGGCGTCACCGGCGCGCTCGTGCTCGCGGCGATCGGCGGCTCGCTCAACGCGTCGAGCTTCATGCAAAGCGTGATGGGCGCGACGCGCACCTCGTGCATGATCGCGTTCATCCTGGCGGGCGCGGCCTTCCTTACGGTGGCGATGGGCTTCACCGGCGTGCCGCGCATCATGGCCGAGTGGATCGGCGCACAGGGCTTCAGCGCCGTGCACCTGATCGTGGTGCTGACCGTCCTCTACATCATCCTCGGCTGCTTCATCGACGGCATCTCGATGGTGGTGCTCACCTCGTCGGTCATCCTGCCCTCGGTGAAGGCGGCCAACATCGATCTCCTCTGGTTCGGCATCTTCATCGTGCTGGTGGTCGAGATGGCGCAGATCACGCCGCCGGTCGGATTCAACCTCTTCGTGCTGCAGGGGCTCACCGGCAAGAACATGTTCGAGGTGGCGAAGGCGTCGCTGCCGTTCTTCTTCCTGATGGTCGTGGCCGTGGCGCTCATCTGGATCTTCCCCGAGCTGGTCACCTTCCTGCCGAGCCGGATGTTCAACCTGCGGTAGGCCTAGCCGAAGACCATTCGCCGCGCGAGGCGGCGGTTCCACCCGGGCGTCGCCGCATAGCGCGGCAAGCGATGCGGGTCGATGTCCCCTTGCAGCCGCCCGAGCTCCGTCGTCACGGCAGAGCCATAGTGGCGCCGCGCGCTCTGCAAGGCGGCGTCGTTGAGGTCACCGTTCGGATAGCAGAAGATCGACACCTCGCGGCCGAGGCGTTGCTCGAGCGTCGCGCGGCTGTCGCGCGTCTCGGACTCGGTCTCTTCTGCATTCAGCGAAGTGAGGATCGGATGCGTCATGGTGTGCGAGCCGATCGTCACAGTCGCGGGGTCGAGGCGCTCGAGATCGCGCCAGCCGGCGAGCTCGAAATCGCCCCGCTGCTCGTCGCTCGGCTTGAAACCCGGCGTGGCGGCGCGAATCTCGTCTTCCGCCTGGCGGCGCGTGGCGATGTTCAGCGTCTTCATCCATTCCACGATCGGCTCGACTCCGCAGGATGCGCGGAGGTGCTCGGCCAGCTCGGCGAGCGCTTGCGGCGCAAGGGAGCGCAACCGCTCGCGCACGTCGTGGTTCCACAGCCACTGGCCGCGTTCGATCAGCCCGGGACAGACGAAGAATGTGGCGCTGAGACCGAGCTTGCGCAGGATCGGATAGGCGATCTCGACGTTGCTGCGCAGCCCGTCGTCGAAGGTGAGCGCGACACGAGCGCGACGACTATTCTTCTTCAGGAGCTCGTCCAGCGGCACGACCGGGAACGCGAGCTTGACGAGGCCGAGCTGCCGCTCGAGCGCGGCCGCGTCGCGGCGCGGCGTGCCGTGATACATCAGGATGCGGTCGTGCTGGAGCCCGAGCACGGCGCATTCTTTCACTGGGCTTGCACTTAGAATGCGCGGGTGCCTAGTCCGATTTACCTAACGGACGATATCCGGCGCATCGAGCGCGATGCCGGCGAAGTGCCCCCCTCGCTCATGGAGCGCGCCGGCGCCGCGGCGGCCGACCTGGCTGCGCGGCTCGCCTCCGACAAGCAGAAGGACATCCTCGTCGTGGCGGGCCCGGGCAACAACGGCGGCGATGCCAGGATCGTCGCCGAGCGCTTACGCGAGCAGTTCTTCCGGGTCACGCTGCTCGACTCCACGCGCCTTCCGGAAGACAAGGCGTGGGGGCTCATCGTAGATGGCCTCTTCGGGATCGGCCTGGCACGCGATGTGGAGGGCGACCATGCACGGCTCGTCGACTACATCAATCAGCAGCGCTGCCCGGTGCTCGCGCTGGACATCCCGAGCGGACTGCATTCCGACACGGGGCGCGTCATGGGGCGCGCTGTGCGCGCGACGCACACCATCACCTTCATCGGCCTCAAGCCCGGACTGCTCACGCTCGACGGTCCCGACCGTTGCGGCGAGGTCACGGTCGCCGACCTCGGTCTTCCGGCGCAGAAGGCAGCCGCGTGGGTGGCATCGCCCGATCCTTTCCGCAACCTGCTGAAACCTCGGCCGCTGAACTTCCACAAGGGCAAGGCCGGCTCGCTCGGCATCCTCGGCGGCGCAACCGGCATGAGCGGCGCCGCGCTCCTCGCGGGACGTGCCGCGCTCAAGCTCGGGGCCGGGCGCGTCTATGTGGGATTGCTGGATTCCACTCTCGCGCTCGATCCAGCCGCCCCGGAACTCATGCTGCGCCACGCCGACGACGCGCTCGGCCAGGACCTCGACGCGCTCGTCATCGGCCCGGGGCTCGGCCAGAGCGAGCGCGCGGAGACGCTGGTCGGCGCTGCGCTCGCGAGCGAGCTGCCGTGCGTGCTCGACGCCGATGCGCTCAACCTCATTGCCGAGAGCGAAGACCTGCGGCACGCGTGCGCCAGGCGCGACGCGGAGACCATCGTCACGCCGCACCCGGCGGAAGCGGCGCGGCTCCTCGCCGAAAGCACGGCGGACGTCCAGGCCGACCGCGTGAAGTCGGCGCGCGCGCTGTGCGAAAACCTGAATGCGCACGTCGTGCTGAAGGGCAATGGCAGCGTCCTTGCCGCGCGCGATGGCCATTGGTTCGTCAACACGACCGGCAATCCCGGCATGGCGAGCGCCGGCATGGGCGATGTGCTCGCCGGAATGCTGGGTGCGCTCCTCGCACAGGGCTATACCGGCGAGACGGCGCTCGTCCTCGGCAGCCATCTGCACGGCGCGGCGGCCGATGCGCTCGTGCGCCAAAACATCGGCCCGGTCGGCATGACGGCAAGCGAACTCACCGATGCCGCGCGGCGGCTATGGAACGAGTGGCTGGCAGGTCGTTGAAGCCGGCGTAGTGTGCCTGCCGGTGCGCTCGTGCACGAGCGTGCACTGCTCCCCCGCCTTGAGCAGACGGAAGTTTTCGGGCTTGCCGAGGTCTCGCCCGCTGAGCGGTCGTTCGATGATGAGCAGGCTGTCCCGGGTCGACGCATCGTCGGCGAGCGTCACCGGTACACCATTCAGGGCGCTCGAGACCGCTCGCGCGAGCTCGGCGCGACTCTCTCTGGTCGGCTGGTCGATGACCGCGACCACTTCGGCTGCGCGAAGGAAGAAGCGCACGCCAATAGGAACTGGGATAGCAGCAGCGCAGCAGAACGAATCACTTGAGCAGCCGGTTCTCACGCCGGGGCGGCTTGCTCATCAGGCCCTCAGCTTCGGAACCCACGACCGATCACACCGACGATTTCAAGCTCGGCGGCGCGAATCCCGACGGCGAGGGACAAGTCGAGCTCGTCCGATAGGCGAGCGCCGCAGCCAGCCGCGCTTCAGCGGATCGCCGAGCGCGCGGGCGAAGTCATCGGCGACCGAGCAGCCAGGCACCAGGGTGCCCGCGACCCCCGCGGTGTTGCTGGGCGCGCGCAAGATTGAGTGCCGGCAGCGTCGTGGCGTGAAATGGCGTCGGCGCCAGCGCCGGGTGCTTGCGGTTGAGGACGATCTGCTCGAAGGTGCGTCCGGCGGTGGGGCCGTTGCCCGCGATCATGAACGCGAGCTCGCTGGCGATATCGAGATAACCGCCGCCGTTGTAGCGGATGTCGAGCACCAGGTCGCTGATGTTCGCCGCTCTCAGCGTGCTGACCGCATCGATCAGCGCGGACTCGGCGGTGGCAATGTGATCGTTGAAGAGCATGTAGCCGACCGGCCCCGAAGCGGTGCTGACCGTCGCGACGTTTTGCACGGGCGTCAGCGTGACATTTGCCGATTGCATCGTGACCGTGTGCGTTTCACCGCTCCGCACCGGAAACAGGCCGGCGTTTATCGTGGCGACGCCCGTCGGCGAATTGTCATTGACCACGTCGACGCCATCGACCGCCAGCACCTCCGCACCCCGTGCCAGGTTCGCCGCAGCCGCCGTCGCCGGCGAATTCGGCTCGGTGAAGGCCGCGACGACACGGCGGGGCGCAAACCGAGCGAGCACCGCCCACTCCACGCCGTAGCCCGCCGACACCCCGGATTGGGAGAGCGCCAGCCAGCCGACGTGTCATAGTGAAATGAAACCTGTCGTTCGGATTGCCGGAGGGCGTGGTCGCCGTCGTCTTCAACAGATCGAAATACGCCGGGGTCGTCGACAGCGCGGGATCGCGATCGACGACCTCGTCGTACCAGAGATAGAGGTCGGCCAGCGAAATTCGCCGCCGGCATGAACACGCCCGGCGTCCAGGCGGTCGCGTTGACAGGGGCGGCCGCGCTACTCCCGCTGCCCCCATCATCGCCTCCGCCGCCGCACGCGGACAGGGCGAACAACGCGGCGAGCAGGACGTGGGTGCCGGTCCTCATGCAAGTGCCTTAGCATAGCGGACGTGAACCTCATTACGGAACTCGTTATCGCCAATCGCATATTGGCGAGGGAAGACGTGGTCGACGCTTACGGGCACGTCAGCGTTCGCAATCCCCAGGCCGCCGAGCGCTTCTTCCTCGCGCACTCGAAGAGCCCGGCGCTCGTCGAGGCGGGCGACATCGTCGAGCACACGCTCGACGGCGAGGCGCTCAAGTCCGAATCGCGTCCGCTCTATCTCGAGCGCTTCATCCACGCCGCGATCTACGAGGCGCGGCCGGAAGTGATGGCCGTCGTGCATGCGCACGCCGAGGACGTGCTGCCGTTCACCATCACCCAGGAGGCGCTGCGACCGGTGATCCACTCGGGCGCCTTCATCGGCGCCGAAGTCCCGGTCTGGGATATCGCCGAGCGCTTCGGCGATCGCACCAATCTTCTGGTGACCAACATCGCGCAGGGCCGCGATCTCGCGAAGCGGCTCGCCGGCAACAACGTCGCGCTGATGCGCGGCCACGGCTTTGCGGCGGCGGCGCGCTCGCTCATCGACGTCGTGCGTATGTCGGTCTACCTGCCGCGCAACGCGCGCGTGCAGTTCAAGGCGATGCAGATCGGGGAGCTCCAGCCGCTCAGCAGCGGCGAAATCCAGGCGCGCGCCGCCGGGCCCGGCTACAAGCCGCAATCCCCCGAGACGCAGCGCGCCTGGCAGTACTGGGCGCAGCGCGCGGGCTGCGCCGACCTACTGAAAAGCTAAAAACGGATGCCGGCCTTGAGGCTGTAAGCCGTGCTCTCGCCGGTGCGGTCGACTTCGGCGTTCATGTTGAACAGCAGCAGCTTGAACCCCGCGCCGATGAAGAACTTGTTGAGCGCGAAATCCTCCTTGCCCAGGTTCGCTACATGCGGCGTGCTCGTCACCCAGGTGCGGCCGACGCCGATGTAGGGCGTCAGCAGCAGGAAACCCTTCGACGCCGAGATATCGAGCCCTTTCGTGCTCATGTCGAGCTGGTCGACGCCGGTGAGCTTGGTGTAGGTGGCGCGCACGCCGACCGCGGGCTCGGCGATGCCGCCTCTGAGAAAGGCCCAGCGCGCCTCACCGCCCCAAAGCGAGATGTCGGTGCCCGGCACCTTGGAATACATAAGGCCGACGTCGAAGCCCAATGGCAGCCCCTTGTTCGCGCGCAACGTAGGCACCGGCAGGTAGGACGGCACGCTGCCCGAAGCGCCGCGGGCGATGGCGTCCTTGTTGGCGAGCTTCGACATGGTGATCGAGGCGCCGACGTCGAACCCGGTGATGCCGAGGGGCTCCGTGGGCGTCTGCGGGTGGTAGCTCAGCGCGGCGCCGAGGTCTTCCGACAGCAGGCGGAAATCGGTTTGCCCTATGTTCTGCAGCCGGTCGACATCGAAGGCCCAGGCCGGCGCGGCGAGGAGCGCCAGCAGTCCGAATCCCAGGGTAGCAATGCTTCTTGGTTCCATAGTCCCTCCCTTGATGATGGCGGCAATCGTCGCACGCCATAGAATGATTTGCCAATGCCCGAGCCCCGACGCGATCTGATGCACATCGTCCTCGCCGTGATGTTCATCGGCGGGCTGATCGCCGCTTCGCTGTGGATCCTGAGCCCGTTCTTGGGGGCGCTCATCTGGGCGGTGATGATCGTGATCCCGACGTGGCCCGGGATGCGCCGCCTGCAGCCTGTCTTGTGGGGGCGCCGCTGGCTCGCGGCGAGCGCCGCATCGGTGATCCTGCTGCTGCTTCTCATCGTGCCGGTGCTGGCCACGGTCGTCACCATCCTCGGTCACGTCGAGGACATTCGAGGCTGGGCGCGGTATGCGCGCGAGTTCAGGCTGCCGGCGCCGCCGGGCTGGGTCGCCGGGCTGCCGCTGGTCGGCGAGCGCGCCGTCGACGTCTGGCGGGACGTTGCCGCAAAAGGCGTCGAGTCGCTCGGCGATACGCTCGCCCCGTATGCGGGCGATCTCGCCCAGTGGTTCATCGCACGAATCGGAACGCTCGGCGCGATCCTGGTCCAGCTCGTGCTCACCGTGATTGCCGCCGCGGTGCTCTACATTCACGGCGAGCGTGCCGCCGACGCGGCCCTGCGCCTCGGCGCCCGGCTTGCCGGTGAGCAAGGCGAAGGCGCGGTGCGCCTCTCGGCGCAGGCGATACGCGGCGTGGCGCTCGGCGTGGTCGTCACCGCGCTGCTGCAGGCGCTGGTCGGCGGCGCGGGCCTCGCGATCGCCGGCGTGCCGTTTGCGACAGTGCTGACCGCGCTCATGTTCCTGCTCGCGGTGGCGCAGATCGGCGCGGCGATCGTGCTGCTCGTGCCGGTGGTCTGGCTTTACTGGTCCGGCTCGGTCGGTTGGGGAACGTTCCTGCTCGTCGTCATGGTGGTCACGGCCACCATCGACAACGTGGTGCGGCCGATTCTCATCAAGAAGGGCGCGGACCTGCCGCTGCTGCTCGTCTTCGTCGGCGTGATCGGCGGACTGGTCGCCTTCGGCCTCGTCGGCATCTTCGTCGGACCCGTGGTGCTCGCGGTGAGCTACACGCTGCTGCGAGCCTGGCTCGGCATGGAGCCCGCGACGGGCCGGCGCTAGAGCCGCTCCTGCAGAAACTGCAGCACCAGCACCTCGTCGCGCCGCAGCGCCGCGCCGCGGCTCGCGCGGCTGCGCCGGATCGCCGGCGGCTGCGGAATCGTCTCGCCCATCAGGTAGGCGCTGATCAGCGCCGGATGGACGTAATACTTGCGGCATACCACGCGCGTATTGCCGAGGCGCTCGGCCACCGCATCGATCGCCGAGATCACGGTGCGGTCGGCTTCGCGCCGGCTCGCCGCAGGACCCTGGCGGCGCAGCTCCACCGCGGCGAGCATCGTGCCGCCCCAGGTGCGGAAGTCCTTCGCCGTGATGTCGCGCCCCGAGGCGTCGCGCAGATAGTCGTTCACGTCGTCGGAGGTCACCAGATGGCGCCGGCTGCCGGCGTCGAGATACTGGAAGAGGTCCTGGCCGGGCAGATCGCGGCAGCGCTGGATGATGCGCGCCAGGCGCGGATCGGCGACCGCGATGGTGTGCTCGACGCCGCTCTTGCCGCGGAAGCTGAAGCGCAGGACCGAGCCGTCGATTTTCAGGTGCCGGCGGCGCAGCGTGGTCAGGCCGTAGGAGCGGTTCTCGCGCACGTACTCGTCGTTGCCGACGCGGATCAGGGTCTTGTCGAGCAGCATCACCACGGTGGCGAGCAATTGCTTGCGACCGAGGTCGACCGAGCGCAGGTCCTTCTCTATGCGCTCGCGCAGGCGCGGCAGCACCTCGCTGAATTCCAGCATGCGGCGGAACTTCGAGCGGTCGCGCGCCTCGCGGTACTGCGGGTGGTAGCGGTATTGCTTTCGCCCACGCGCGTCGCGCGCGGTGGCCTGGATATGGCCGTCGGGATTCGGGCAGATCCAGACGTCGGTCCACGCCGGCGGAATGGTGAGCGAATTGAGTCGCTTCCGCATGGCGGCGTCGCTAATGAGCGCGCCGCCCGGCGCGTAGTAGGCCCAGCCACCGCCGATGCGCTTGCGGCGGATGCCGCGCACGCCATCGGTGACGTAGCGCAGCCCGGCGCGCGCGGCCGACTTGCGCGAGCCGACCTCCTTCGCGCTCAGTCGCACCGGTAAACCGCCTCGCGCTGCTGGCGGCTGATCGCCGCGAGGTCCTCGGGGTCGGGGGAATGCAGAAGCTTCGGCTCGAACTGCTTGGAGATCGGCGTGAACTCCTGCGCCTCCGGCGTGAGCGCCCAGGCGGGCGCGGAAACACCGAAGGCGAGAGCGATCAGCCGCCCGACGTATAACAAATCAGGCCACCTTCATCTTCGCCTTCGGCTCGGGATACGGGTAGAGCATGTTGAGCGCGACCGACTGCCCGCTCGCCTGCACGATGCGCACGTGCTCGCGACGCAGCTCGCGGGCGTGCCGCACGCCGCACGAGTGCGCGATCATGTCGATCTCGCGGTTCATGTTCAGCGCGTAGTTCGCGACGCGCAGGTATTTCTCCTCGACCACCAGGGCGCGCTGCAGGCGCTTGTTGTGCGTGGTGACGCCGGTCGGGCAGGTGTTCTGGTGGCAGCGCAGCGCCTGGATGCAGCCGAGCGAGAACATGAAGCCGCGCGCGGTGTTGATGAAGTCGGCG